>OJZM01000705.1_pt1 | contig 11323 bp, 8 predicted proteins | sample 1611181 | NCBI WGS metagenome assembly OJZM01 (sample SAMN04436715, study PRJEB24849) | human gut metagenome | biome: human gut; feature: NICU; material: stool | host: Homo sapiens | place: USA: Saint Louis, MO | collected 2010-09-09 | reverse complement strand
TTATTTCTTAGATAAATAAAAAAGAGATGTAATATTAAATGATTATCATCATATTATTACATCTCTTTAAATCTAAATATCTAAATTATATATTCTAGCTATCAATTAAACATCAAAGCTTTATCTAAAATATTTAACTCCAGATTCAAATATCTTTTGGTCTTTTTCACCTATAATATTCTTATATACTTCCTCACCAATTCTTTCAGAATGTCCCATTTTACCAAACACTCTACCATCAACACTAGTTATACCTTCAACAGCATAGAATGAACCATTTGGATTAAACTCAATATCATAAGTAGCTTCATTATTAAAGTCAACATATTGAGTTGCTACTTGTCCATTAGCAATTAATTCTCTCATAACATCTTCACTGGCAACAAACTTACCTTCTCCATGAGAAATTGCTATATTATGAATATCTCCAACATTAGTTTGAGCTAACCAAGGAGATTTATTAGATGAAATTCTAGTTCTAGCAATCTTAGCTTGATGGCGACCAATATTATTGTAAGTAAGTGTTGGAGCACTTTCACTTGGAACTCTTATTTCTCCATATGGAACTAACCCTAATTTAATTAATACTTGGAATCCATTACAGATACCTAACATTAGTCCATCTTTTTGAGTTAAAAATTCATTTATAGCTTCTTGCACTCTAGGATTTCTAAATACAGTAGCTATAAATTTACCAGAACCATCTGGCTCATCACCAGCACTAAATCCACCTGGTAACATTATTATTTGAGAAGATTTTATTTCGTTTACTATTGTATCTATAGAATCTTCTATGTCTTTATAAGTTAAATTCTTAAATACTCTTATACTTGCATTAGCTCCTGCTCTTTCAAATGCTCTTGCAGAGTCATATTCACAGTTTGTTCCAGGGAATGCTGGTATAAATACTCTTGGAGTAGCTATACTTAATGATGATTTTTTAGCTTCTCCTTGTGATATATAACTTATAGTTTCTATCTTTGATTTTACTTCTTCTGTTTTAGTTGGGAATATAGGCTCTAAAGTACTACAATGTGCTTTATATAATTCATCTAATGCAAGTTCTTCACCTTTGATAAATATACTAGCTTCTTTAACTGTACTTCCAAGCACAACATAATTGTATCCTTCTAACATACTTAAATCATCATTTGCTAATTCAAGTACTATATTTCCATAACTAGCCTCAAATAATTTATCATCTGTAAATGCTTTTTCAGCCTCTTCACTAAACTTAAATCCTATTTTATTACCAAAAGCCATTTTACTTATTGCTTCACCTACACCTGCAAATCCTAATGCATATGTTGATAAAACTTTATTTCCATGTATAAGTTCTCTTACTTTATCTAAGTTTCTCTTTAATTCCTCAAAATCTACAACATCATTTTCTGCCTTGTTTACACATAACATTACTACTTTTGAGTCTGCTTTTTTAAATTCTGGAGATACTACTTTCTTCGCATCTACTGTGTCAACAGCAAATGAAACCAATGTTGGTGGAACTTCAATATCTTTAAATGTACCAGACATACTGTCTTTTCCACCTATAGCAGGTATCTCAAATTTACTTTGTGCATAAAATGCTCCTAAAAGTGCTGAGAATGGTTTACCCCATTTTTCTGGATTGTTACCAAGTTTTTCAAAATACTCTTGGAATGTAAGTCTTGTTGTACTATAATTTCCTCCAATAGCAACCAATTTACACACAGATTCTACTACTGCATACAAGGCACCATGGAATGGGCTCCATTTTCCTACCTTTGGATTGTATCCATAAGTCATTATTGTAGAAGTATTAGTCTCTCCTCCAAGTACTGGTATCTTAGCAACCATACCTTGTGTTGGAGTCGCTTGATACTTTCCTCCAAATGGCATAAGTACTGTATTACCACCAATTGTATTATCAAACATCTCCACTAATCCTTTTTGAGAACAAACATTAAGGTCAGATAGTACTTTTGTAAACTTGTCTTTCATACTTGCACACTTAACATCTTTTACTATTTCATTAGAGCTAAAGAATGTATTTTCTTCATCTACTTTAGTAACATGAACATCAGTAGTTTGTTTTACTCCGTTTGTATCTAAAAACTCTCTATTTATATCTACAATTGCTTTTCCATTCCAGAACATTCTTAAATATCCTGTATCTGTTACTGTAGCTACATGCGTAGCTTCTAAGTTTTCTTCTACTGCTAATTGTATAAATTTATCTTTATTTTCTTTTTTTATGGCTACTGCCATACGCTCTTGTGACTCTGAAATTGCAAGCTCAGTTCCATCAAGTCCATCATATTTTTTAGGAACTAAGTCTAAGTTTATATCTAAGCTATCAGCAATCTCTCCTATAGCAACACAAACTCCACCTGCTCCAAAATCATTACATCTTTTTATCATTTGAGCAACTTCTTTATTTCTAAAGAATCTTTGTATTTTTCTTTCATTAGGAGCATCTCCTTTTTGAACTTCTGCACTACAAGTTAAGATTGACTCTTCACTATGTTCTTTAGATGAACCAGTTGCTCCTCCACAGCCATCTCTTCCTGTTTTTCCTCCAAGAAGAACGATTACATCTCCTGCTTCAGGTCTTTCTCTTACTACATTCTCTTTTGGTGCTGCTGCTATAACTGCACCTATTTCCATTCTCTTTGCAACAAAGTTTTCATCATATACTTCTGCAACTTGCCCAGTTGTAAGACCTATTTGGTTACCATATGAACTATATCCATGAGCAGCTTCTGTAGTTATTTTTCTTTGCATAAGTTTTCCAGGTAAAGTATCTTCTAAAGTCGTTCTTGGGTCAGCACTTCCTGTAACACGCATTGCTTGATAAACATAACTTCTTCCTGATAATGGGTCTCTTATAGCTCCACCTAAACAAGTAGCTGCTCCACCAAATGGTTCTATTTCAGTTGGATGGTTGTGAGTTTCATTTTTAAACATTACTAGATATTTTTCCATCTTACCATCAACTTCAACATCTACGTTTATACTACATGCATTTATTTCTTCACTTTCATCTAGGTCATTTAATTTCCCATTTTTCTTTAATTCTTTTACTGCAACAGTGGCTATATCCATTAAACATATATCTTTATGTCTGTTCACATATACATTGTCTCTTGAGTTAAGATACATTTGATACGCTTCTTTTACTATATCATTAAACTTACCATCTTCTATCTTTACATTTTCTATTTCAGTCATAAAAGTAGTATGTCTACAATGATCAGACCAATAAGTATCTAATACTTTTATTTCTGTTATAGTTGGATTTCTCTTTTCTGTATCTTTAAAGTATTTTTGAACGTGTTGTAAGTCTCCTAAAGTCATTGCTAATCCTTTTTCACTTACAAATGTTCTTAATCCATTTTCATCTAAATCTATAAATCCATCTAATACTTCAACTGTTGTTGGTATTTCAGTTTCCATTTTTAACGTTTCTGGTTTCTCTAAAGATGCTTCTCTACTATCTACTGGATTTATACAGTAATCTTTTATTTTAGAAAACTCTTCATCAGTTATTTTGCCTGATAATATATAAACTTTTGCTGTATTAATAGCAGGTCTTATCCCTTGATTTACAATTTGTACACATTGAGCTGCCCAATCACCTCTTTGGTCGTATTGACCAGGAAGAAATTCTATTGCAAATACTCTTTCATCATTTAATTTTGGTATTTCTTCATAATATACCACATCTAAATTTGGTTCAGAGAATATTGTCTTTGCTGCATTTTCATAAACTTCTTCTGATATTCCTTCTACATCATATCTATTTAATATTCTTAAATTTTCTATATTATCTATGTGTAAACTTTCTACTAAGTCTTTTTTTAAAGCTTTAGCCTCAAGGTCAAAACCTTCTCTTTTTTCAACCAATACTCTTCTAACCATTGAGTCTTTATTTTCAGTATTCAACATACCTTATCCTCCATTTTAGAAAAATTATCTTCCTATGTCTGTTCTATAGTGCATTCCTTCAAAGTTTATCTTCTTTATGTTTTCATAAACTTTTTCTGCTGCATCCTTAACTGTAGTTGACTTTGCAGTTATACCAATTACTCTTCCTCCATTGGTAACCAAATTACCATCAAACATCTTAGTGCCACTATGGAATACTACTATATCATCATCCAAGTTTTCAAGACCAGTTATAATTTTCCCTTTTTCATAACTGTCTGGATACCCTCCTGATGTAAGCATAACACACACAGCTTCATCATCACTATAGTTTATTTCTATATCTTTTAACTTATTATCTAGTATAGCTTCCATTATCTCATGTAAATCTGTTTCTAATCTAAATAAAACAGATTGTGTCTCAGGGTCTCCAAATCTTACATTATATTCAAGTACTTTTTCTCCATCTTCAGTTATCATAAGACCAACAAATAAAATACCTTTAAAATTAAGTCCATCTTTTTTGAAGCCTTCTAAAGTTTTTTCTAATACTGTCTCTTTTACTTTATTTGCTAATTCTTCTGTATATATTTCACTAGGTGAAAAAGTTCCCATTCCCCCAGTGTTTGGACCTTGCTCATAGTTGTTTACTTTTTTATGGTCTTTTGCACTTGCCATAGGAACTATTGTATCATTGTCTACAAATGCTAGAATTGAAGTTTCTATTCCTTTTAAAAACTCTTCAATTACTATTTTATCTCCAGCAGCTCCAAACTTCTTATCTGACATCATTTCTTTTAAAGTTGCTATAGCATCTTCTCTATTTTCAGGTATTACAACACCTTTTCCAGCAGCTAATCCGTCCGCTTTTATTACTACTGGATATCCAAAACTATCTATTTCTGATATAGCTTCTTCTAAGTTTGTATATTCTTTATATTTTGCAGTAGGTATGTTATGTTTTATCATAAATTCTTTTGAAAAAGCTTTACTTCCTTCAAGTTGAGCACATTTTTTATTAGGTCCAAATACTCTTAATCCTTCTTTTTCAAACTCATCTACTATTCCCATAACTAGTGGTACTTCTGGTCCTACTATTGTCAGACCTATTTCATTTTCTTTGGCAAATTTTAAAAGTTCTTCTATATTAGTATCACCTATATTTACACATTCTGCTACGTTTGCAATTCCTGCATTACCTGGTGCACAATAAATTTTTTCTACATTTTTTTCTTTGCTTAGTTTCCAGCATATAGCATGCTCTCTTCCGCCACCGCCTACAACCAATATCTTCATAATATCCTCCTTAGTGTTTGAAGTGTCTTATTCCTGTAAATACCATAACCATATCATACTTGTCACAAGCTTCTATTGAATCTTTATCTTTTATAGAGCCACCTGGTTGAACTACTGCTGATATTCCATATTCATGAGCTAATGTTACACAATCATCAAATGGGAAAAATGCGTCTGACGCTAAAACAGCTCCTGTAAAATCTTTATCTTTGTTATTTTCAAGAGCATTTTTTAATGCCCAAATTCTTGATGTTTGTCCACAACCTAAAGCTAGAGTTTGTCCATTTTTTACTATTGCAATTGCATTTGATTTCATATTTTTTACTACTCTCATACCAAATTCCATGTCCTTAAGTTGTGCATCTGTTGGTTTTTCCTTTGTTACATTTTCACTTTTTTCTGCTAATATATTGTTTCTATCTTGTATCAATAATTTTCCATCTAAATATTTCATTTCATATGGTTGTAAACTATTTTCTATTTTAGCTAATTTTAATATTCTTAGATTTTTCTTTTGTTTAAGTATCTCTAAAGCTTCTGGTTCAAAATCATATGCTACTACTATTTCTAAGAATATTTCATTTAATTTCTCTGCTGTAGCTTTATCTATAGTAGAAGTTATTCCTACTATTCCTCCAAATATTGAAACCTTATCCGCTTCATAACATTTTGTATATGCTTCAAAAGCATCTTTTCCTAAACCTACCCCACATGAATTAGCATGTTTTATAGCTACTGAAACTACTTCTTCACTATCTTTAAATTCTCTCATTACTTCTAAACATCCATGTAAATCATTTAAGTTGTTAAAAGAAAGTTCTTTACCGCCTAATTGCTCATAATTTAAGATTGGATTTTTTGCATTTGACTGTGAATATAAGAAACCATTTTGATGTGGATTTTCTCCATATCTTAAAGTTTGTTCTTTTTGGAAAGTTAAATTTAATATGTCAGGATACGTATCTCCAACTTCTCCAGCAAAATAACTAGATATTAACGCATCATATCTTCCTGTAGTTGAGAAAGCTTTATATGATAATTTTTTTCTGTCTTCTAATGTCATTGTATCTGTTTTTAATTTTTCTATTATAGAATCATAATCTTTTATATCTACTACTACTATTACATCCTTATAGTTTTTGGCAGCAGAACGTATCATAGATGGTCCACCAATATCTATATTTTCAATTATTTCATCATGACTTTTTCCAGCTTTTAAAGTTCCTTCAAAATCATATAGATTTACAGCTACTAAATCTATTGAATGTATTTTGTGTTCATTTACAGTTTCTACATGAGATTCTTTATCTCTTTTATAAAGTATACCACCATGTATATATGGATTTAATGTTTTTACTCTTCCATCTAATATTTCTGGAAAATTTGTAACATCTTCAACTTGCATTACATTAACACCATTTTCTTTTAATGTTTTAAATGTATTTCCTGTAGATATAATTTCATAATCTAATTTATTTAACTCTTTAGCAAATTCCACTACACCAGTCTTGTCAGTTACACTTATTAAAGCTCTCTTACTCATTTATAAACACTCTCCTACCTTGAAGTTTTAATTTATTTTCACAAAAAAGACTTATACTTTCTTTTAAAATCCTATGTTCAACTTCTAACACTCTTTTTGCAAGTGTCTTTGCATCATCATCTTGATTTACCTTAACTACATCTTGCATTATGATTGGTCCAGTATCAGCACCTTCATCTACAAAATGAACTGTAGCACCAGTTACTTTAGCTCCATAATCTATAACACCTTGATGAACTTTTTCTCCATAGAATCCAGCTCCACAAAATGAAGGAATTAATGATGGATGTATGTTTATCATTTTGTTTCTAAACTCGTTAACCAGCTTTGGGCTGATTATTTTTAAATAACCAGCCAAAACTACTAAATCTATTTTATTTTCCTTAAGAATTTCTATTATCTTGTCTTCATCAGTTTCACAAATTGCTTTTATGTTATGATTTTTAGCTCTCTCTAGCCCATAAGCACCTTGCTTACTTGAGATAACTACTTTAACCTGACCTTTTATTTCTCCAGACTCAGTACCATCTATAACTGCTTGTAAATTTGTTCCTCCACCAGATATTAAAACTCCTATATTTAGCATAATTCTACACCTTCATGACTATCTACTACTTCACCAATTATATAAGCTTTATCTTCTAATAATTCACTATATTTTTTATCTACATAAGCAGCATTGTCATTTTCTCTATTATTTATAAAGTTTACAACATCATCAGCATTTTCTTTATCTACTATTAAAACTAGCCCAATACCCATGTTAAAACTCTTATGAAGTTCTCTCTCATCAACAGCATTAAAACCTTCTATCATTTTAAATATAGGAGGCTTCTCCCAAGATTTTTTATTGATATCTAGTCCTAACCCTTTAGGTATAACTCTTGTTATATTTTCTATAAGCCCTCCACCAGTTATGTGAGCTATAGCTTTTATGTCATGTTTAGCTAATACATCTAAAGCTAATTTAACATATATTTTAGTTGGTGTTAAAAGTGCTTCTCCAACTGTCATTCCTAGTTCTTCAACATATTGTTCCATTTTATAATTGTAAGTTTCTAAAAATATCTTTCTTATAAAAGAAAATCCATTGCTGTGTACTCCACTTGAAGATATACCAACCAATACATCTCCTGATTTAACATTGTTTCCAGAAACAATCTTTTCTTTGTCTGCTATTCCTACAGAAAATCCTGCTAAATCATAGTCATCTTCTCCATACATTCCAGGCATTTCAGCAGTTTCTCCACCAATTAGTGCACAACCAGACATTTTACAACCATCTGCAATTCCACCAACTATTTTTTCGATATGCTCAGGCACTAATTTCCCAAGAGCTATATAGTCAAGGAAGAATAATGGTTTTGCTCCTTGACAAATTAAATCATTCACGCACATTGCAACTAAATCTATTCCAACAGTATCATGCTTGTCCATCATCTGAGCTATTTTTAACTTAGTCCCAACACCATCTGTAGATGCAAGCAAAACTGGTTCTTTCATACCTACAAAATCTTTTAAACTGTATAATCCACTGAAGTTACCTAAATCTCCAACTACATTTCCATCATAAGTTCCTTTTATTTTACCTTTTATAAGGTCTACTGCTCTATTTCCTTCATCTATATCTACACCTGATTCTTTATATGTTAACATGAAAGTAGTTCCTCCTTATCAATTTTCTTAACTGGGTATTCTCCATCAAAACAAGCTTTACAGAAAGTAGACTTATGTTCTGTTGCATCTAACATTCCTTCTATATCTAGGAATTTTAAACTATCACATCCAATATATTCTCTCATTTCTTCTACGTTGTTACTTGATGCAATTAATTTAGAGCGATTTGGAGTATCTATTCCATAGTAACAAGAGTAAGCTACTGGAGGAGAAGTTATTCTAAGATGAATTTCTTTTGCTCCTGCTTCTCTTAAAGATTTTACTAATTGTTTAGATGTAGTTCCTCTTACAATTGAGTCGTCTACTAAAATTATAGATTTTCCTTTTATTATTGTTGAAAGAGGATTTAATTTTATTTTTACTGCTATTTCTCTTTCTTCTTGTGTAGGTTTTATAAATGTTCTTCCTACATATCTATTTTTAACTAAGCCTTCACTTATTTTTAATCCACTAGCATTTGCATAACCAATAGCTCCTGGCCAACCTGAATCTGGAACTGGAACTACCATATCTGCCTTTACAGTTTCATTCTGAGCTAATCTCTCACCACATTTAATTCTAAATTCATATGCATTTACATTGTCTATAGTTGCATCATTTCTTGCAAAGTATATGTGTTCAAATATACAACTTTTCTTAACTGGTTTATAATTTTCTGAATAAAAATATGATTTTAGTTCTCCATCTTTGACTACTATTATCTCTCCTGGCTCTACATCTCTTATAACTTCTCCGCCAAGTATATCTATTGCACAATTTTCTGATGCAAATATATATTCATCACCCTTTTTACCAAGTACAAGAGGTCTGAATCCATGTGGGTCTCTAACTGCAACCAATTCTTCTTGACTCATTATTACAAGAGCATATGCACCTTTTATATAATCCATTGTCACTTTTAAACTTTCTACTATATCCCCTTTGTAATATCTAGCAAGTATATATAAAATCACTTCTGTATCTGAATTAGTTTGGAACATATATCCATCTTCTTCTAGCATATCTTTTAAATAATTTGCATTAACTAGATTTCCATTATGAGCTATGGCTAATTGTCTTTTTCTACAACTTCCAACTAAAGGTTGACAGTTAGAAACATGACTTCCTCCAGCTGTTGAATATCTAACATGTCCAATCCCTATATTTCCTTTTAACTTAGATAATTCATTTTCCTTAAAAACATCTCCAACTAATCCCATATCTTTTTTGTACTTAATTTCTCCATCATCTAAAAGAGCTAAACCACAGCTTTCTTGCCCCCTGTGTTGCATAGAATATAAAGAATAATATAGTTCTTTAGTTACATCTTTATTAGAGTAAATCCCTAAAACTCCACACATACATTTGCCTCCTATTTATTATTCATTCTTGAAAGTACTTCCGTATAACCTTCTACAAGGTCTCCAAGGTCTTTTCTAAATCTGTCCTTATCTAACTTTTCATTTGTATTTACATCCCAAAGTCTACAAGTGTCTGGTGATACTTCATCTGCCAATATTATATTTCCTTCAGAATCTTTACCAAATTCTATTTTAAAGTCAACTAACTTTAGGTTTAATTTTAAGAAAAATGCTTTTAGTAACTCGTTTATTTTTAAAGTTTCTTCTCTTAAGAATTTTAACTCTTCTCTAGTTGCTAACTTCATTGCCACTGCATAATCATCATTTAGCATTGGGTCACCATAAGCATCATTTTTGTAGCTTATTTCAAAAATTGGCTCATCGAAAACTACACCTTCTTCAAGACCAACTCTTTTACAGATAGAACCAGCAGCAATATTTCTTACTATTACTTCTAATGGTAAAATCTCTACTTTTTTAACTAACATTTCTCTATCTGATAAACTTTTTATAAAGTGAGTATTTATATTATTTTCTTTTAACATTTCAAAGATTATTGTTGATATCTTATTATTTAGTATACCTTTTGAAGATATTTCTGCTTTTTTTTCTCCATTAAATGCTGTTGCATCATCTTTATAATAAACAACATATTCATTTTCATTATCTGTAGAATATACTTGTTTTGCTTTTCCTTCATATAATAACATTTCTGCTACCCCCTTAAATTCTTGTCGTCTTCTAACACCTTTTGTGCCATCTCTTCTCTATATGATTTCAAATCCTCTTTTAATTTTGGGTATTTTAAAGTCATTATTTGTAATGCCAATAAAGCTGCGTTTAAACCTAAGTCTATTGTAACTGTTGCAACTGGGATTCCTTTTGGCATTTGAACTATTGATAAAAGTGAGTCTAGTCCATCCATAGTTGATGATTTAATAGGTAATCCTATTACAGGAATTAATGTTTGTGAAGCTATTACACCTGGTAAGTGTGCTGCTTTTCCTGCTGCTGCTATTATTACATCAGTATCATCTTCTATTTCTTTTAGGAATATTGAAAGTTGTTCTGGTGTTCTATGAGCTGATAATGCTCTTGCTACAACTTCTATTCCATATTTTTCAAGCAGTTTTATCCCTTCTTCTAATTTTGGATAATCTGATTTTGAACCCATAACTACTGCTACTTTCATTAGACTTCCCCTCTCCGTTTATAAGTTATTTTACACTACAAATCATTCGTATTATTATACGAATTATACACCTTAAATTTTATATTAATATACATATATTATCAACTCTTTTTTGAAATTTTTTAAAAAAAATATTTCTTGTAATTTTTTCATTCGCTATGTATCGAACTTTATTTATGTTTTTTTGTTAAAATAAAAAACAGATTATCTCAAAATTGGTTTTCTAATTAAATTTTAAGCCCAATACTCTTTTTTAAATCTTGTATATTATTTTTTATTACTTCTTTTTTAATTAATACTTTGGATTTATAGTCTTGTTTTTTAGTTCTGAATGTTACTTTTACTTAGATAAAACCAACACAAAGTTTA
>OJZM01000702.1_pt1 | contig 11448 bp, 9 predicted proteins | sample 1611181 | NCBI WGS metagenome assembly OJZM01 (sample SAMN04436715, study PRJEB24849) | human gut metagenome | biome: human gut; feature: NICU; material: stool | host: Homo sapiens | place: USA: Saint Louis, MO | collected 2010-09-09 | reverse complement strand
CGTGATTTCAAACAATAAGTAGCAAAATAGTGAATAAATGTTTAATTATTTTCCAACGGACAACTTTCCGTGCATTTCAGCGTTCTGTGAGCAGTCATACAAAACTGCAAATAACGTGGAAACACGGCAATTAAAGCGTGCATTAGATCACATAATAAACATTTCAAGCGCCCTTTAATGAATCAAGGACATAAAACACTATTTTTCATGCTTTTGATATTCAAGATAAAAAGTGAGGACATTATCTAAAACAACCTCACATACAATAAAAACCTTTTATTGACATTTATAATAAAAATTTAACATCACTATGCTGTTTATCTGTGTCGATTTTTAGCACACTGATATTTTCAAAGTTGACTATTTTGTCAGTGAATCACTTACGCTAAGTTAACTGCAAGAAAAGCCATAGTAAAAACATGGTTAAATGCAGCCCGATAATATCGGGAGGTGACCTTTATTTTTGTAACATCCGCAGGCCACATTTTTTCCACATTTTTTGATAAAAACTAACGCGATTTTGGCGTGATCACCACCAGGTGCCGCTCCCCTTCCAACTGAGGAACATGCAGCTCAATCACCTCAGCAATGGCATATCCTTCCGGCAGGTTTTCCATTTCGTCTTTTTGCGCTAACCCTTTGAGTGCATAGAAGTGACCGTTCGCTGCCGGCAAATGATGGCACCAGCTCACCATATCATTGAGCGATGCGAAGGCGCGGCTTATCACACCGTCAAACGGCGGTTCGGCCGGGAAGGCTTCCACGCGGCTCTGCACCGGGGTGACATTATCCAGCTTCAGCTCATGCTGCACCTGACGCAGGAAGCGCACGCGCTTGCCGAGACTGTCGAGCAGGGTGAAATGCGACTCCGGACGCACGATGGCCAGTGGAATGCCAGGGAGCCCCGGTCCGGTCCCGACATCGATAAAGCGCGAGCCCTGCAGATAAGACGCCACGATGATGCTGTCGAGGATATGACGCACCAGCATCTCATTCGGATCGCGAACGGAGGTCAGGTTATAGGCTTTGTTCCACTTATCGAGCAGCCCGACGTAGGCCACCAGCTGGTTTTTCTGGTGATCGGTGAGCGAAATACCCGCTTCATCCAGCAGACGAGAAAGTTTGTTGAGCACAGTCTGTACCTTCAAAAAATAATGAGCCCGGAGGCGCTAACGCTTACCGGGCTATGAATGATAAAGGCGAACGCTGATCATGCAACAGTGAAATCAGCGCAGGCAGGCGGCCGCAATCAGGCGCTGCGGCGCAGCATCCCCTGCTTTTTCAGCCAAACCAACAAAATAGAGATCGCCGCCGGCGTGATCCCGGAAATGCGTGACGCCTGCCCTATCGACGACGGCTTATGGTCGTTCAGTTTGGCGATCACTTCGTTAGACAGCCCGGTGACCTGGCGGTAATCGAGCGTCGCCGGCAGCACGGTATTCTCATTACGCTGCTGTTTCTCGATCTCATCCTGCTGGCGAGCGATGTAACCTTCATACTTCACCTGGATCTCTACCTGCTCGGCCGCTTGTTGATCTTCCAGTCCCGGTGCGAACGGCGACAGCTGAATCAGTTGCTCGTAGGTCATTTCCGGACGACGCAGTAGATCTTCACCACTCGCTTCACGCGACAGCGGCGCCGTCAGGTGAGCATTCACTTCGGCGGCGCTCTCTGCCTGCGGGTTCACCCAGGTCGATTTCAGACGCTGACGTTCACGTTCAATGCTTTCCAGCTTTTCGTTGTACCGCGCCCAGCGTTCATCGTCCACCAGACCCAGCTCACGCCCCTGTTCGGTCAGGCGCAGGTCGGCGTTATCTTCGCGCAGCATCAGACGATATTCGGCACGGGAGGTAAACATGCGGTACGGTTCTTTGGTACCCAGGGTGCACAGGTCATCCACCAGCACGCCGAGATAAGCCTGATCGCGACGCGGCGCCCAGCCCTCTTTTTCCGCAGAGAAGCGGGCGGCGTTAAGACCGGCCAGCAGACCCTGAGCAGCGGCTTCTTCATAACCGGTGGTGCCGTTGATCTGTCCGGCAAAGAACAGACCCTGAATGAATTTGCTCTCGAGCGTTGGCTTCAGATCGCGTGGGTCGAAGAAATCGTACTCAATGGCGTAGCCAGGACGGACGATCCGCGCGTTCTCCATCCCCTGCATTGAGCGGACGATTTGCATTTGCACATCAAACGGCAGGCTGGTGGAGATACCGTTCGGATAAATTTCGTTTGAGGTCAGGCCTTCCGGTTCAAGGAAAATCTGATGTTGGTTGCGATCGGCAAAGCGCATGACTTTGTCTTCGATCGACGGACAATAGCGTGGCCCGATCCCTTCGATCACCCCAGCGTACATTGGGCTGCGATCGAGGTTATTACGGATCACGTCATGGGTTTTCTCGTTGGTGTGGGTGATATAGCACGGCACCTGGCGCGGATGCTGATCCGCGGATCCCATGAACGAGAAGACCGGCATTGGGTTATCGCCGTGCTGTTGCGCCAGCACGCTGAAATCGATGGTGCGGGCGTCAATACGCGGTGGGGTTCCGGTTTTCAGGCGGCTTACGCGCAGCGGCAGCTCACGCAGACGACGAGACAGTGGAATTGACGGCGGATCGCCGGCACGCCCGCCGCTGTAGTTATCCAGACCAATATGGATTTTGCCATCGAGGAAGGTTCCGACGGTCAGCACCACCGCTTTGGCACGGAATTTGAGGCCCATCTGGGTGACGGCGCCCACGACGCGATCGTTTTCGACAATCAGATCTTCCACTGCCTGTTGGAAGATCATCAGGTTCGGCTGGTTCTCCAGCGCGGTGCGTACCGCCTGACGATACAGCACGCGGTCTGCCTGGGCGCGAGTGGCACGTACCGCGGGCCCTTTGCTGGCGTTTAGTATCCTAAACTGAATACCCGCCTGATCGATCGCGGTTGCCATCAATCCGCCGAGTGCGTCCACTTCTTTTACCAGGTGTCCTTTCCCAATGCCGCCAATCGCCGGGTTGCAGCTCATCTGCCCCAACGTGTCGATATTGTGTGTCAAAAGCAGGGTCTGCTGACCCATTCGCGCTGCGGCCATCGCGGCCTCAGTGCCTGCATGACCCCCGCCAATGATAATGACGTCAAAAGGATCCTGATAAAACATGGTGATCTGCCTCGCATAACGCGGTTTGAAAATGGATTGAAGCCCGGGCCGTGGATTCTACTCGGCTTTGGTCTTTTGAGAAAGACTCCGGGATCCTGAGTATTAAAAAGAAGATCTTTATATAGAGATCTGTTCTATTGTGATCTCTTATTAGGATCGACTCTCTTTGTGGATAAGTCGGATCCACGATGTAAGATCAAAAGCTTAAGAAGGATCACTATCTGTGAATGATCGGTGATCCTGGTCCGTATAAGCTGGGATCAAAATGAAGGGTTATACACAGCACAAAAACCATACGACGGTTATTCTTTGGATAACTACCGGTTGATCCAAGCTTTTAAGCATGGTTATCCACAGAAGATCCGACGATCTTTACAATTCTCAGAGCAAATTTTTCCAGGATCCCAGCCAGATTTCCGCTGGATCCTCCGGAATTTCATGTTCCAGCACGTTAATTTTCAGCGTTTCGCCGATCTGTTTTGCGCCGCTGGCCTTCAATGCTGCTTCTAATTTATCGATCGCCCCGCAGAAGGTGTCGTATTCGCGGCTGCCGATCCCGATGGCGCCAAAGCGCACGGCGGAAAGATCGGCCTTCTGCTCCAGCAATGCGTCATAGAAGGGAACCAGGTTGTCGGGAATGTCGCCGGCGCCATGCGTTGAAGAGATAACTAACCAGATCCCTTCTGCCTGCAGATCGTCCACCAGCGGACCGTGCTGGATTTCAGTGCTGTAGCCGGCTTCTTCCAGCTTTTCCGCCAGATGCTCTGCTACATATTCCGCACTGCCCAGGGTACTGCCGCTGATAAGTGTAATGTCTGCCATGATCGCCGATCGCCCGCTCAACTGTTCAGAGTGGCGTATTGTACGCTGTGAGCGAGCTGGGATCTACCTGTGGAAAAATGTGGGATTAAAAAAAGCGATCAGGGCTTGATGGTACGCATGATCGGGTTCTGCAGCACGATCAGCGTCTCGGTGGACTGAATTTCATCAATTGTTTGGATCTTGTTGATAAGTACCTGCTGCAGGGCATCGATGGATTTACACATCACCTTAATAAAGATGCTGTAGTGGCCGGTGGTGTAATAAGCCTCGGTGACCTCCTCAAGGCTTTCCAGGCGGGCAAGGGCGGAAGGGTAGTCTTTGGCGCTCTTAAGAATAATGCCGATAAAGCAGCCGACATCATAGCCCAGCTGCTTGGGGCTGACGTCAATGCGCGCACCGGTAATGATACCCGCCTGTTTCATCTTTTCGACGCGTACATGAATGGTGCCCGGGCTGACGCTGAACTGTTTAGCCAGTTCGGCATAGGCGGTACGGGCGTTGGCCATCAGCGCATCGAGAATGCCGCGGTCCAGATTGTCGATCTGATAATTTTCCATATCTTTTTCTTATGAAGTTTGAGGGTTCTTGCTATTTTAGCGCCATATTTTGATGAATTAAAAGTCGATGCGGCTTTTTATTGATTGATTATTGTATTGCGGCCCTATTTTGTTGCTTAATCAATGGCAACAGGACGCAGGAGTTATAAAAATGAAAACCGCATATATCGCAAAACAACGCCAGATCAGTTTCGTTAAATCCCACTTTTCCCGTCAGCTGGAAGAGAAGCTTGGCCTGATTGAAGTCCAGGCGCCAATCTTAAGCCGCGTGGGCGATGGGACGCAGGATAACTTGTCCGGCTGCGAGAAAGCGGTTCAGGTAAAAGTGAAAACACTGCCCGACGCCCAGTTCGAAGTGGTTCATTCGCTGGCGAAGTGGAAGCGTCAAACCCTGGGACAACACGACTTCAGCGCGGGCGAAGGGCTGTACACGCACATGAAGGCCCTTCGCCCCGATGAAGACCGTCTGACGCCTATCCATTCCGTTTATGTTGACCAGTGGGACTGGGAGCGCGTGATGGGCGATGAAGAGCGTCACGTCGGCACTCTGAAGGCAACCGTCGAGGCGATCTACGCCGGGATCAAAGCTACCGAGCTGGCGGTCAGCCAGGAATTTGGCCTGAAGCCTTTTCTGCCGGAACAGATCCATTTTGTTCACAGCCAGGAGCTGCTGAGCCGCTATCCCGATCTTGATGCCAAAGGCCGTGAGCGAGCCATTGCCAAAGAGTTGGGGGCCGTCTTCTTAATTGGTATCGGCGGCAAACTGTCTGACGGTAAGCGCCACGACGTGCGTGCGCCGGATTATGATGACTGGAGCACAGAGATTTCTGAAGGCTTTGCCGGTCTGAACGGCGATATCCTGGTTTGGAACCCGGTGCTGGAAGATGCTTTCGAGATCTCCTCAATGGGGATCCGCGTTGACGCCGAAGCGCTGAAGCGCCAGCTGGCCGTGACCGGCGATGAAGATCGCCTACAGCTTGAATGGCACCAGGCGCTGCTGCGCGGCGAGATGCCGCAGACTATCGGCGGCGGCATTGGCCAGTCTCGTCTGACGATGCTGCTGCTGCAGCTTGACCATATCGGCCAGGTACAGTGCGGCGTATGGCCGGCCCAGGTTCGCGAAAGCGTTTCCGCGCTGCTGTAATGAATTAGCGCCGCCAGCGTCGCAGCAGGCGGCTACGCAGCCCGGTATCAAAGCGCCAGATATGATCGAAGATGCGCATGATGCCGGGTTTGCCGTGTACCGACATCGCCACCGCGTGAAAACGGTGCTGGTGCTTACGCTGTAACTCCCCCACCTGAGCAATCACCTCATCCGGCAACCGCTGGGCGATAAAGTCAGAGATCACGACGGCATCCGCATCCACCCACTGCGGGTTTTGCAGACGTTCAATAATGGCGCGAAAACAGCTGGCCAGATCGGTACCGCCGCGAAAGCGCTGGCTTAAAAAGCGGATCGCCTGCTCCAGCCCGCGCTCGCTGGTCAGTTCGTAATGCACCACTTCGCTGGAGAACAGCATAATAAAGCAGCGACGGTTATCGGCCAGCGCGACGCGCATCAGGGCCAGACAAAAGGCCTTAGCGCACTGCTCGTTAAAACCGCCCATCGACCCTGACGTATCGACGCAGACAATAAAGGGCCCGCGCGGCTGTTCATCAAAATCCTGCCGTGTTACCGGGCGTTCGGTGATTTTCTCACGCCAGGCGTCGCCATGCAGCCGGTAGGTGAGCAGCTGTTTCTCCACCAGCTTGCGATAAAATTCAAACTCCAGCTCCGTGATGCCGAGCGTCGCCAGCTCCGGCGGCAGCAGGCGAAGAATGTCGTCACTCTGCTGGAGGCCGTCGACTTGCTCCGGTACTGTCGCCGGCTCGCGCACCAGGCTGCGAAAGGTTTCCATCGGGGCGTCTTTCTTCGGCACGGATTTCGCTTCCCGTGAACGTCCGAGTTGTTCCGCCAGCTGCAGTAGCTCCGGTTGCTGGTTGAGAAAATCGCCATAGCGCACGATCAACTGATAGTCGCCGCGTTTGAGTTCGCCAGCGCTCATATCCCACAGACGCCCGGCGGCAGTGTCATTTTCCGCCAGTACCGGATCGAGCTGACCGCTGAGCGTCATTCGTTCCTGGACCTCACTGAGTAACTGATCGCGTTCTTCATCCAGCAGTTGCTGGTTAAGGCTGGTGGCTTGCACCACCAGGCTCAGGCGCCAGCGCTGTAAAAACAGCGTATGCAGCGCCGGGGTAAAGGTGGCATTGTCATCCACCAGCTTCTGCGCCTGAGCGGCAAAAGGAGACTGTAGCTGGTGCAGTTTGCCGAGGATCTGCGGGAGCTGGACAATAAACTGCGAGGTAGAGAGTAGCTGAGCCTGCTGATAGGTTTGCACTTCGGCGTCCAGATCCGGCGGGACGTTAACTTCTTTCAAACGGGCGCGAACGGCTTCACGCCAGCGTGGAATATCCGCCGCGATGATGTTTTTCAGGCGGGGGAATTTCTCAAAGAACACCGCCAGCTGAGGAGAGGCCAGCAGCGCCAGCAGCATCTCCTCGATCATTCCCTCTTCGCTGACTGCCAGCATGACATTCAGCATATCGAGCGTCATGGCTGCTTCGCCTGTTTAATCTGCGCGCCGACGTCCTGCAGGCTGGCTTCGATTCTTCCCAGCCACTCGACCGGGATAAACAGACACTTTTGCTGCTCGCTGAAGCGGTTGTGTTGCTGGTGCCACTCATCATCGAGCGCCTCCAGCTGTTGGCGAATTTCTGCCGGCATGTTCTCCTGCGATGCGCTACCGGGCAGCGCGAGGCGTGAGCCCTGCAGGCTGACGTCGCGGACGACCAGGTGCTGGCTGGTGTCGACATCCATATTGAGCAGTTGGGCAAAGCCGATCCCGTTGAGCTTACCGCGGATCTCACCGCCCTTTTCCAGCCAGTTGGCTAACGCCTCGCGTTCAAAAGTAATGTGGATCACTTCCATATCGTGAAGTTTGAGCGGCTGCTGCAGCAGCAGTGTCAGGGTGGTCCCCTGGATCTCCGCCGGCAATTCATAGTGCGGTTTGCGGCTAAACATCCCGCCAAGGCGGGTGACCTTCAACGCCGTTTTGTCGCTTTGCTGCTGTTGGATCTGAATGCGTCTTTGGACAATGGCCCCCAGCCGCGTCAGCATTGCCTGCTGTTGCCAGGCGTGACAGGTCATGAGCGTTTCCAGCTGCTGCGACATCAGGTTCATGCTCTCGACGTTGTGCCACAGACAATCTTTCAGCAGGATCAGATCTATCGGCGCGATGCTGTCGCGCCCGCTGAAGAAGGCGCTGGCCTGCAGCAGGCGAATGGCCTTTTTCCAGCGGCGATCCGAGACGTACGGCGCATTTGGCAGGGCATCCAGCTGCTGGCGGAGCTGGAATATCAGCTCAAACACCGCGTCTGGCAGTTTGATATTGCCGATCTGCTGCTGCCATTGGGTAAACTCTTCGTCGCTAACCTGCAGCGCGCTGGGCACTGGATTGATGTTTTCATCCTGCTGGCTGACCAGCATTGAACGGAAATTACCTTTATCCTGCACTTTATCAAGCCACAGACGGATCAGCATTCGGTCATACAGCGCTTCCAGACTGCTGTCGGCTTCGGGGAGTTCGTTCGACGCGGCCACCAGCAGGCGCATCGGGATTTTCTCTTCGTGCGCCCCATTGCGGAAGTGACGTTCGTTAATCGCCGTCAGCAGGGTGTTGAGGATCGCCGGACCCGCTTTCCATATTTCATCGAGAAAGACGATTTCGGCTTCCGGCAGGTAGCCGGCGGTTAAACGTTCGTAACGGCCTTCATCCTTCAGCGCCTGAATGGACAGTGGCCCAAAAACTTCTTCCGGGGTGGAGAAGCGGGTCATCAGGTATTCAAAAGCGCGCGCCTGCTGGAAGGCGAATTTGAGGCGGCGGGCAATCAGGCTTTTGGCGATCCCCGGTGGGCCGAGCAAAAAAACGCTCTCGCCGCTGAGCGCCGCCAGCAGGCAGAGGCGTATCGCGTGGCTGCGTTCAAAGAGTCCTTTTTCGAGTGCCGCGCTGAGCCGGGAAATTCTTTCAGCCAGTAAATGTGTTTGAGCCATAATTGAGTTGCGTGCTTTGTCATGTATCGTTATTGGGTCGAGTATAGATGTTAGAGCAGGGGCGGTAATAGCCTGAAGAATCGATTTATTTTTTTTGAGCCAGGTTAATATGGTGTCTGTTAGGGGTACGATTTCGCAAATAATCGTGCATACTGTGCGCTTTTTGTGGGCCAAGGGACTAGGCACACATTTGTTTTATAAACGAAAAGACTAGTCTATGAGCACTGATAATAAACAATCGTTGCCGGCATTAACGTTGGCGGCCATCGGCGTGGTGTACGGCGATATCGGTACCAGTCCACTGTATACCTTGCGCGAATGCCTGTCAGGTCAGTTTGGCTTTGGCGTTGAGCGCGACGCCGTGTTTGGCTTTTTGTCGCTGATTTTCTGGCTGTTAATCTTTACCGTATCGATTAAATACATCACGTTCGTGATGCGGGCGGATAACGCCGGGGAAGGCGGGATCTTAACGCTGATGTCGCTGGCCGGACGTAATACCTCGGCCCGAATGACCTCCGTACTGGTGATCCTCGGCCTGATCGGCGGTAGCTTCTTCTATGGCGAAGTGGTGATTACGCCGGCGATTTCCGTTATGTCGGCGATAGAGGGGTTAGAAATTATCGCCCCGCAGCTTGATACCTGGATTGTCCCTATCTCCATTATCGTGCTGACCCTGTTGTTTGTGATCCAGAAGCATGGGACCGGCATGGTCGGTAAGCTGTTTGCGCCGATTATGCTGATCTGGTTCCTGTTGCTGGCGGTGCTCGGCGCGCGAAGCATTTACGCTAACCCGGAAGTTCTTCAGGCGCTAAACCCCTACTGGGCGGTGCATTTCTTCCTGCAGTACAAAACGGTTTCCTTTATTGCGCTCGGCGCGGTGGTGCTGTCGATTACCGGGGTGGAAGCGCTGTACGCCGATATGGGTCACTTCGGCAAACTGCCGATCCGCGTGGCCTGGTTCTCCGTCGTGCTGCCCTCGCTGGTGCTGAACTATTTTGGCCAGGGCGCGCTACTGCTGAAGCACCCGGAAGCGATTAAAAACCCGTTCTTCCTGCTGGCGCCGGAGTGGGCGCTGATCCCGATGCTGATTATCGCCACGCTGGCGACGGTTATCGCCTCGCAGGCGGTGATCTCCGGGGTCTTCTCCCTGACCCGTCAGGCAGTGCGTCTGGGCTATCTGTCGCCGATGCGCATTATCCACACCTCGGAAATGGAGTCCGGACAGATTTACATCCCGTTCATTAACTGGCTGCTGTACGTTTCTGTGGTCATCGTTATTGTCAGCTTTGAGCATTCGTCTAATCTGGCGGCGGCGTATGGTATCGCGGTCACGGGCACCATGGTGCTGACCTCCATTCTGTCGGCAACGGTGGCGCGCAAAAACTGGCACTGGAATAAGCTGTTTGTCGGCCTGATGCTGGTGGCCTTCCTGTGTATCGATATTCCGCTGTTTTCGGCGAACCTCGATAAGATTGTCTCCGGCGGTTGGCTGCCGTTGTCCCTGGGGCTGGTGATGTTCACGGTGATGACCACCTGGAAGAGCGAACGTTTCCGCCTGCTGCGCCGAATGCACGAGCATGGCAATTCGCTGGAAGCGATGATCTCTTCGCTGGAGAAGTCACCGCCGGTGCGTGTGCCGGGTACCGCGGTGTATATGTCCCGCGCCCTGAACGTGATCCCGTTTGCCCTGCTGCATAACCTGAAGCACAACAAGGTGCTGCATGAGCGAGTAATCCTTCTGACTCTGCGCACCGAAGACGCGCCTTACGTGCATAACGTTCGCCGGGTGCAGATTGAGCAGTTGTCGCCGTCGTTCTGGCGGGTGGTGGCCAGCTACGGTTGGCGGGAAACGCCGAACGTTGAAGAGGTGTTCCATCGCTGTGGCCTGGAAGGACTCAGTTGCCGAATGATGGAGACCTCGTTCTTCATGTCGCATGAGTCGCTGATTATCGGCAAACGACCGTGGTATCTGCGCCTGCGCGGCAAGCTTTATCTGCTGCTGCAGCGTAACGCCCTGCGGGCGCCGGATCAGTTTGAAATCCCGCCAAACCGGGTTATCGAGCTCGGTACCCAGGTCGAAATCTGATGTCAAAAAAGCCCTTCCATTGCGAAGGGCTTTTTGTTTCTCACTCCGGCTGTCATCTCCTGTCGCTGTCTTGCGAAACGTTTCGATGGCGATCACATTTCTCTCTTCTGGTGATGGTTTTCTGCTCACACATTGATAATAATTATTTTAGCGAAACGTTTCGCTAGTGGAGCAAAAGAGAAAAATGAAAAAAGGCACCGTACTTAACGCTGATATTTCCGCGGTCATTTCCCGCCTGGGCCACACCGATACGCTGGTGGTCTGCGATGCCGGATTACCGGTTCCCCGCAGCAGCACGCGCATTGATATGGCGCTGACTCAGGGCGTACCTTCCTTTATGCAGGTGCTGGAAGTGGTGACGACGGAAATGCAGGTTGAAGCGGCTGTTATCGCGGAAGAGATTAAAACCCATAATCCGCAGCTCCACGCGACGTTGCTCACTCACCTTGAGCAGCTGCAGCAGCACCAGGGAAATACCATTGAAATTCGTTACACCAGTCATGAGCAGTTCAAAAAACAAACCGCAGACAGTCAGGCGGTAATTCGCAGCGGGGAGTGTTCCCCGTTTGCGAATATCATTCTCTGTGCCGGCGTCACGTTCTGAGGTCGCCGTCATGGAAGCCTTATTGCAACTGAAAGGGATCGATAAAGCGTTCCCTGGCGTCAAGGCGCTCTCCGGCGCGGCGCTGAATGTCTATGCCGGTCGGGTAATGGCGCTGGTAGGGGAAAATGGCGCCGGCAAGTCCACCAT
>OJZM01000691.1_pt1 | contig 11707 bp, 10 predicted proteins | sample 1611181 | NCBI WGS metagenome assembly OJZM01 (sample SAMN04436715, study PRJEB24849) | human gut metagenome | biome: human gut; feature: NICU; material: stool | host: Homo sapiens | place: USA: Saint Louis, MO | collected 2010-09-09 | reverse complement strand
TATGGATATTGAGTGCAATAATAATGCTATTGAAGATATAGCAATTCTTTCTGATGGAGATATGAGAAGAGCCTTAAATATTTTAGAAGTGGTAGTCTATTCAACTAAACCAAATAAGGATAATATAACTTATATAGATTCAGATGTAATAAGGGCATCTACATTTAATAAAATTATAAACTATGACAAAAATGGTGATAGTCATTATGATATTTTAAGTGCATTTCAAAAATCTATAAGAGGAAGTGACCCACAGGCATCTATACACTATCTAGCAAGACTTATAAAAGGTGGGGATTTGATAAGTATATGTAGGAGACTTTTAGTAATAGCTAGTGAAGATATAGGTTTAGCTTATCCAAATGCTATTGTAATTGTAAAGGCATGTGTAGACTCAGCTATGCAACTTGGATTTCCAGAAGCGAAAATACCATTAGCAGAAGCTACTATTCTTTTGGCTACATCTCCAAAGTCTAATTCTGCATGTATAGCAATAATGAAAGCTATGGATGAACTGGATAAAGAGTTTGTTAAGGATATACCAAATAGTATAAAGGATGCTCACTATTCTGGTTCTAAAGAAATAGGTAGGGGTTGTGGATACAAATATCCTCATAATTTTAAAAATCATTATGTAAAGCAACAGTATTTACCAGATAGCATAAAAGATAGTATTTATTACATACCACAAGAAAATAAAACTGAGAAAAATATAAAAAAATATTTAGAATATCTAAATAGTGATTTTTAGACTGAACTTTATGTATCGGGGGTAGATATTATGATTATAAAACTTAACTCAACTTATCACAGTAGAGTTATGAAATACTTAAAAAAAGAACCTGAGTACAATTTGTTTATAATAGGGGATTTGAATTTATGATGTTTTATTCTGATGGAGAGTATGATGTTGAAGGTTTTTATAATCTACTTCGTAATACTAATTACGAAGAAATATCTGGGAAAATATGTGCTGTAGATGCTTTAGCAAAGAGATTAGGACTTAATAATTTAAAGGTAGTTGATTTTTGCAAACTTCAAACTAAAAAGTTTTTGATAGATAATAATTGTAATGCAAAGGTTAAGAGAATTAGGCTTGGAAATCTAAAAAAGACAGTAAAACTTTATGACTTAATAGATGAATTTCACAGTACAACTTTAGAGAATTTAAAAAATGGACTAAGGACAGGTAGAGGATATTGTATAGAGATTAACAAACAGGTGGTGTCAATGGCAAAGAGTACTTCAGAAAATAGGACTCATGCAATGATAATTGGAGTAGGAACACATCCTAAATATAGAGCTAAAGGACTTGCTACAAAATGCCTAATTAAACTATGTTCAGAGTTACTGAGAGAAAACAAAATTCCTTGTTTGTTTTATGATAATGAAGAGGCTGGAAAGATATATAAAAAACTAGGATTTGAAAACATTGGAAAATGGGGAATTTATTCAAAATAAAAAATTAAAATTAATCTTGACAAAATTAGTAGGGTATAATAAAATTATCTTGAAAGTAATTCCTACTAAAACAGTATGAATTAGATTTCTATATAGAGGTGATAATATATGAAGTTGTCTACTAAAGGTAGATATGGACTAAAAGCAATGTTTGAATTAGCATTAAATCAAGACAATGGACCAGTATCATTAAAATTTATTGCTAAGAAGCAAAAAATATCAGATCAGTACTTAGAACAAATATTTTCATCTTTAAAAAAATCGGGTCTAGTAAAAAGTGTGAGAGGTGCTCAAGGAGGTTATTTGCTTTCAAAGAATGCTGAAGACATAACAGTAGGAGATATACTTGTAGTATTAGAAGGACCAGTTGCATTATCTGACTGTGTACTAGATGAAGATGTATGTGAAAACTCAAACATGTGTGTAACAAAAATAGTTTGGGAAAAGATGAAAAAGGGTATAGAAGATGTTATAGATTCAATTACTCTTAAAGATATGATAAATGACTATAACAAAAATAAATTAGAAAATGATATAACAAATATTAAAAAATAGATTTGGAGATGAATGTAATGGAAAAAAGAAGATTGTATATGGATTATTCTGCAACAACACCTATTAAAAAAGAAGTATTGGATGCAATGATGCCATACCTAACAGATTATTTTGGTAATGCATCTAGTTTTCACACATTCGGAAGAGAAGCAAAAGATGCTTTGGATAAAGCAAGAGAACAAGTAGCAGCCCTTATAAATGCTGAACCTAGTGAAATATATTTTACAGCAGGTGGTTCAGAAAGTGATAACTGGACACTAGAGGGTGTAGCTTATGCTAATAAAAACAAAGGTAATCATATAATAACTTCAAAAATAGAACACCATGCAATACTTCATACATGTGAATACTTAGCAAAACATCATGGATTTGAAATAACTTATTTAGATGTTGATAGCGAAGGAAAAGTAGACTTAAAGCAACTAGAAGATTCAATAAAAGATACTACTATACTTATAAGTATAATGTTTGCAAATAATGAAATAGGAACTATACAGCCTATTAAAGAAATATCCGAAATAGCTAAAAAACATAAGATATTATTCCACACTGATGCAGTACAAGCTACAGGTAATATTCCAGTAGATGTTAAAGAATTAGGAATAGATTTGATGAGTATGTCTTCACATAAAATATATGGACCAAAAGGTGTAGGAGCTTTATACATAAGAAAAGGTGTAAGACTTCATAACTTTGTCCATGGTGGAGCACAAGAAAAAAGCAAAAGAGCTGGTACAGAAAATATACCTGCAATAGTTGGATATGGAAAAGCAGCAGAATTAGCTAAGGAAAATATGCAAAATCATGTAGAAACTTTAACTCGTCTTAGAAATAAGTTAATAGATGGTGTGTTAGAAAGAATACCTTACACAAGAGTAAATGGTAGCTTAGAAAATAGATTGCCAGGAAATGCAAACTTTGCATTCCAATTTATAGAAGGTGAAGGAATACTTTTATTATTAGATATGTTAGGAATTGCTGGTTCAAGTGGTTCTGCATGTACTTCTGGTTCATTAGACCCTTCACATGTACTTCTTGCAATAGGTTTACCACATGAAATAGCACATGGTTCATTAAGACTTACAGTTGGAGATTTTACAACAGATGATGATATAGATTATATACTAGAGAACTTACCAAAAGTAATAGAAAGACTTAGAAGCATGTCACCACTTTATGATGATGCGAAGAAACAAGGTTTAGTAAAATAGACATAAAGATAAAGCATAAAAAATAGACATAAATTGAGTAGGAGGAAAAGATAATGCAATATAGTGATAAAGTTATGGAACATTTTATGAATCCAAGAAATATGGGAGAAATTGATAATGCAAGTGGTGTAGGTGAAGTTGGAAACCCTACATGTGGAGATATAATGAAGATATTTTTAGACATAGATGGAGATGTAATAAAGGATGTTAAGTTTAAAACATTTGGCTGTGGTTCAGCTATAGCAAGTTCTTCTATGGCAACTGAAATGATAAAAGGAAAAACTATAAAAGATGCATTAGAACTTACAAATAAAGCTGTTGCAGAAGCTTTGGATGGTTTACCACCAGTAAAGATGCATTGTTCAGTTTTAGCTGAACAAGCTGTAAAAGCAGCTCTTATAGATTATGCTCAAAAGAACAATATCCATATACCAGAATTGGATGGATATGTTATAGATGATGCTCATGACCATGATGTTGAAGAAGAAGAATAAAAATAAGTGATTGTGTTATGAGAAGTTTACAATGATTAAAAAGAAGTACTAATGATATAATTAGGACATAAAAAATAGCTGTTTTTAAAATGGCTATTTTTTATTGCCTAAATTAAGTATTTTAACTTGATTTAGAGGTTAATTAGTTAACAAAATAATCCATAAGATTCAAATAATAAAGATGATTATTTTTTTAGAAAATAGAACAAGCTATATTTTAAATAAGTACAATACTTGCTCTATATGGTATAATAATAAGTAATGCAAAAGATGAGGTGAAATTTGTTTATGAATAAAAAAGTAATGATAGGTATGAGTGGAGGAGTTGATAGCTCTGTAGCTGCATATCTTTTAAAACAACAAGGATATGATGTCATTGGTGTTACTATGAAGTTGTGGCAAGATGATGATGTTGTTGAAATTGAAGGTGGTTGTTGTTCTTTATCTGCTGTTGAAGATGCTAGAAGGGTAGCAAATAAAATAGGTATACCATTTTATGTTTTAAATTTTAGAGAAGTGTTTAAAGAAAAAGTAATAGATTATTTTATAGATGAATATTTGGAAGGAAAAACTCCTAATCCCTGTATAGCTTGTAATAAACATATAAAATTTGATGATTTTTATAAGAAGGCTAGACAAATAGGTTGTGATTATGTAGCTACAGGTCACTATGCAAAGATAGAAAAGGATGAAAGTACAGGAAGATATTTGCTAAAAAAATCTGTTACAGATAAAAAAGACCAAACTTATGCACTTTATAATCTTACACAAGAGCAACTAGAGCATACTTTACTACCAATAGGTGACTATGAAAAAGATAGAGTAAGAGAAATTGCTAAGGAAATGGGTATGGCAGTACACAATAAGCCTGATAGTCAAGAAATTTGTTTTGTTAAAGATAATGACTATGCAAATTATGTAAAAAAACATTCTAAAAAGCGTATTGAAGAAGGTTTTTTTGTAGATACTAAAGGCAATATACTTGGAAAACATAAGGGTATATTATATTATACTATAGGCCAAAGAAAAGGGCTTGGAATTACTTTTGGAAAACCAATGTTTGTAATAGACATAAATCCAATAAATAATACCATAGTTCTTGGAGACAATGAAGATTTATTTAAAAAGGAACTTATTGCTAAAGATGTTAACTTTATATCAATAGATACGTTAGAAGAACCCTTAAGAGTTCAAGCCAAAATAAGATATTCAGCAAAACCATCACCAGCTACTATTCATAGAGTAGGAGAAGATACTATTAAAATAGTTTTTGATGAAGCTCAAAGAGCTATTACTAAAGGTCAATCTGTAGTAATGTATGATGGAGATATTGTAGTAGGTGGAGGTATAATCGAGAAAAGTTTATAAAAACATCTAAAAAATTAAAAAAATAAGCAATAAAGTATATTAAGAGTAAATAAAGTTTATAAAATAAATTTATTGTATATGAAAATATAGTATTGATTAATTTTGTAAAATTTAGTAATATAATTAGTATATTAATTAAAAAACAAATACAGTGATAAGGAATAGTAAAATATTTGATGTCTTACAGAGAGAGGGAAATGCTGGAAGCCCTTAGAATATGATATTTGAAGCAGCCTTTTAGTAGCAATCTTGAACAATTTATATTTTATAAAGAAGATTTAAGTAGAGATTGACGGTAGTTACGTTATAGCTAAGGTTTTCCGAAGATATCATACTTTGTATGATAATTAGGGTGGTACCGCGATTGTCCTCGCCCCTATAAATTTATTTATAGGGACGAGGTTTTTTATTTAAACGAAAAAATAAAATTTATTAGGAGGAACATGATATGGAAAAGATGGGATTAAATGAAATAAGAAGTAAGTTTTTAGAATTTTTTGAGTCAAAAGGTCATTATGTAGCAAATAGTTATTCTTTAGTACCAAACAATGATAAGAGTTTGTTACTTATAAACTCAGGTATGGCACCTTTGAAAAACTACTTTTCAGGTGTAGAAGTACCTCCAAGTGTGAGAATGTGTACATCTCAAAAATGTATAAGAACAGGAGATATAGAAAATGTAGGTATAACTGCAAGACATGCTACATTCTTTGAAATGATGGGTAACTTCTCATTTGGAGATTACTTTAAAAGAGAGTCAATCAAATGGGGATGGGAATTTGTTACAGAATGGCTAAATATACCAGAAGATAAGATATGGGTGACTGTATATGAAGAAGATGATGATTCTTATGATATATGGGCAAAAGAAATGAATTTCCCAGAAGAAAGAATGGTTAGACTTGGAAAAGATGATAATTTCTGGGAAATAGGTACAGGTCCTTGTGGTCCTTGTTCAGAAATATATTTTGATAGAGGAGAAGAATATGGATGTGACAATCCAGACTGTAAACCAGGCTGTGATTGTGATAGGTATTTAGAATTTTGGAACCATGTATTTACTCAATTTGATAGAGATGAAGAAGGAAATTATAGTCTATTAGAAAACAAGAATATAGATACAGGTATGGGTCTTGAAAGAATGGGATGTATTATGCAAGGCGTAGACACTATCTTTGAAGTTGATACAATTAAATCTATACTAGAAGCAGTTGAGAAGTTAACAGGAGTAAAATATGGAGAGAATCCAAAAAATGATATATCAATAAGAATAATAACTGACCACATAAGAGCTGTAACATTCTTAGTTAGTGATGGAGTGCTTCCATCAAATGAAGGAAGAGGATATGTTCTTAGAAGACTCCTTAGACGTGCTGCTCGTCATGGTAAGTTATTAGGAGTAAAAGAATTATTTTTACAGAAACTAATAGATGAAGTTATAAAAGTAAATGATAAAGCATATCCAGTTTTAGTTGAAAAAGAAAGTTATATTAAAAAAGTAGTTGGAATAGAAGAAGAAAAATTCAATGAAACTATAGACCAAGGAACAGAAATATTGAACTCTTATATAGAAGTATTAAAAAATGAAGGAAAGACTGTCCTAAGTGGTCAAGAAGCTTTTAAACTATATGATACTTATGGCTTCCCTATAGACTTAACTAAAGAAATATTAGAAGAAGAACATCTATCTGTAGATGAAGAAGCTTTTAATGAAGAAATGGAAAAGCAAAAAGAAAGAGCTAGAAATGCTAGAGGAAATATGGATAGAGAAAGTTGGAAGGAAGACCCTCTATCAAAATTAGAATCTACAGTTGACAGTACATTTAATGGGTATAGTGAAATTTATGGTGAAGGAACTATTGAAGCTATAGTTAAAGATGATGAGCTAGTTCAAAGTGCAGAAGAAGGCGATAAGGTATCTATAGTACTAGATAACACTACTTTCTATCCTGAAGGTGGAGGACAAGTTGGAGATTGTGGATTGATAACTAATGAAAACTTAGTTTTAGAAGTATTAAATACTAAAAAAGGTGCTAATAATAGTATAAAACATATAGGTATAATAAAATCAGGAAGAATAAGTAATGGGGACAAAGTAAAGACACTCGTAGATAGAGAAACTAGAATGTCAGCTGCAAGAAATCACAGTGCTACACATTTACTTCATAAGGCATTAAGAGAAGTATTAGGAGAACATGTTAATCAAGCTGGTTCTTTAGTAACTCCAGAAAGACTTAGATTTGATATTACTCACTTTGAAGCGATATCAAATGAAGAATTAAAAGTAATAGAAGAAAAAGTAAATAATGTTATTTTATCATCTTTAGACATAAAATGTGATATTATGAATATAAAGGAAGCTAAAGAAAAAGGAGCTACAGCACTATTTGGTGAAAAATATGGTGATGAGGTAAGAGTAGTTTCTATGGGAGATTATTCTACAGAACTTTGTGGAGGAACTCACTTGACAAATACTTCTCAAGTAGGAATGTTCAAAATATTATCTGAAGGTGGAGTAGCAGCAGGTGTAAGAAGAATAGAAGCAATAACAGGAAAAGCTGTTTATGAATACCTAAAAGAAAGAGATGGAATTATCTCTGAAGTTTGTGTAAACTTAAAATCTAAAGAAGATAATTTAATTCAAAGAATAAGTTCTTTATTAGAAGAAAATAAAAACTTATCTAAAGAATTGCATGATATGAAAGCTAAGATGAGTTTACAATCAGTTGATTCTATTTTTGATTCTAAAGTTGAAGTAAATGGAGTTAATTTGATAACTAATAAATTTGAAGGTATGGATATGGATACACTAAGAGAAACAGCAGATAATCTAAGAGATAAGCTTGGTTCTGGTGTAGTAGTACTTGCAAATGTAGTAGATGATAAAGTTAACTTTGTAGTTACTGCCACTAAAGATGTATTAGATAAGGGAATACATTCAGGTAATATTGTTAGAGAAGTTGCAAAAATAGCTGGAGGAAAAGGTGGAGGAAGACCTAATATGGCACAAGCAGGAGCTAGTGATGTATCTAAGGTTGACCAAGCTTTAAGCTATGCAAGTGAGGTTATTAAGACACAAGTTAAATAACATTCACTCAAGGAGGTTTTTAGTTTGGAAAAAGATTTAGACTACACTATGAAATTTGAAGGAATACCAGAAGATAGGATGAGTGTAGGAGATACTATTGATTTTGTATATAAAGCATTAGTTGAAAAAGGATATAACCCTATAAATCAAATTATAGGGTATCTCCTTTCTGGTGATTCTAGCTATATAACTAGTCATAAAAATGCAAGAGCTATAATTAAAAAATTTGAAAGAGATGAGATACTTGAAGAAGTAATCACGCACTATCTGAATAGAAAGTAGGTCAAATAAATGAGAAAAAAGATTATGTCGTTGTTTGCAATAGTCATTATGATTTTTGTATCAACTGCTAGCTATGGTTTTGCTGAAGAAAAAGGCAAGGTCATATTTATTGATATGAATAGGACCAATCTTGGAAGTATGATGAATATTCCAATCTTGAAAAATGAGATAGAAAAGAGAGGCTATGTAGCTCTCATGAATATAAGAGGGGATCAAGGTACTGATGATAGAAGGTCTTATGCAAGTATGGGTGCAGGAACAAGAGCTAGTGTAACTACTGAAGACTATATCAATTTTCAAAAAGTAGACCAAGATACTGCTAAAGCTTTTGAAGTCGCAACAGGTCAAAAAGCTAAAGAAATAAATGATTTAGGCATTAATAGATCTATAAATGAAAATCTTGAGTATGGAGAATATGGAGCAAATTTAGGGTCATTAGGAAAAACTTTATCAGAAAATGGTTTAAAGACATCTGTAATTGGAAATGCTGATATAATTGAAAATAATCAATTAGTTAAAAACAGAAACTTATGTTTAGTAGCTATGGACCAATATGGAAGGATTGATTCAGGTAATATTGATAATATTAATAAGAAAGATTCTAAAATGCCATTTGGAATATCTACAGATTATGATAAATTACTAGATGAAACTAAAAAATCCTATAAAAATAGTGATGCTATATTTGTAGAACTTGGAGATACATATAGATTAGATATGTATAGATTAAATCTAAATGATAATACTTATGATACAATGAAGAAAAATATTGTAAAAAATATAAATAAATATCTTGAACAAGTATTTTCTATGGTTGGAGAAAATGACACTGTTTATATAGCAAGTGCATTTCCAAGTGACCTAGATTATAAGAATAAGAGAAGACTTTCTCCAATAATAAAATTTAGTGGAGAAGGGAAAGGTCTACTGGAATCTGCCACAACAAGAAAGGCTGGAATTGTTGCCAATTTAGATGTTGGAGTAGATATACTAGGTACATTTGGTCTTGAAAATAAAGAGATGGTAGGTAGAAGTTATACTTTAGTAAATAAAGAGGACAATATTAGCTATCTAAAATCACTTTATGAAAGGATAGTGTCTATATCTTCAATAAGGTCAACTATTATAAATGGCTTTGTAGGCGTAATATCTGCTTCTTGGGTAATTGCCATGTTTGCGATTTTCTTTAGAAATTATATGCCACATAAAGAGCGTGTATTCAAAGTACTTAAGGAGTTTATAAAATTAGGCATAATAATGCCACTATCATTTATGTTAGCTCCTTTGATGAATTTTAAAACTCCAATTTCAATATCTTTGGGAATATTTGCGACTACGCTAATATTATACTTGTTAGGTAGAAAATTATTTAAGGACAATGATATAAAGCACATGGGATTTTTTGCAACACTTACTATTTTAGTCATAGTTATAGATTCTGTATTTGGAACATACTTAATGCAAAATAACATAATGAGTTATGATGCTGTCATAGGAGCTAGGTACTATGGTGTAGGAAATGAATATGAAGGTGTAACTATAGCAAGTGCAGTATTTGGCTTAGCAGTATTATTACATTATAAGAAGGTATCTAAATTACTTGTTGTAATTTTTTCATTAATAATACTTATAACTAGTGCATATCCTTCAATGGGTGCAAATGTTGGTGGAGCTATATCAGAATGTGTAGCATATTTGTTGTTTATAATGCTTATATATGACATTAAAATAGATTTTAAGAAAGCTGTATTATTAGCTGTTTCAGCTGTAGTTGTCGTTTTTGCATTTGCAGCTTTAGATATACTTTCAGGTAGTGAATCTCATTTAGGTATGTTTGTACAGAGAATTTTCCTAAATGGACCAGGAGAGATATTACAAACATTTGGAAGAAAAATTCAAATGAATATGCAACTAGCACAGACAAGTGTATGGGTAAATATTTTACTTGTAGGAATTGGAGTAATTGCAGTGCTTATATTTAAACCATCTAGACACTTTAGAAAGATAATGAATAATTTTCCAATCTTGTTTAAAGGGTTTATTGCATCTATGGTTGGTTGTATAATTACTCTTTTAGTTAATGATTCTGGAATAGTTGCTGCATCTACAGCATCTATATATATACTTATACCACTAATAATAATAAGTATAAATATGATAATATTTGAAAAAAATAACTAAAAAAATTTTTACTGTTCATATAGGATTTAAATAAAAAATGCAATATGATTATTAATGTAAACTGGATGCTTACATAAAAAATCATATTGCAATTTTTATGATTGATTATGTAAAATTATATGAAGCAGTAAGCCTGTGACCTTAGTTATGAGAGGTTCAGAATATGTATTTAATCTATAGAATATAAATAGATAAAGGAGGAACTATGTTAGATGGAAGAATAATGGGTCTTGATGTTGGTGATAAAACTATTGGAGTTGCTGTGAGTGATTTGATGGGATTAACTGCACAAGGTGTAAAAACAATAAAAAGAGTTGGCAAGAAAAAAGATATTGAAGAGCTAAAAGCAATAATAAAAGAAAAACAAGTAAATAAAATTGTATCAGGATTACCAAAAAATATGAATGGAACTTTAGGTCCACAAGGAGAAAAAGTAATCAAGTTTTGTGAATTGGTAAAAGCAGAAACAGGTATTGATGTAGAGTTTTGGGATGAGAGGCTTTCTACAGTAGCGGCAGAGAGGTCTTTATTAGAAGCAGATGTTAGTAGACAAAAAAGAAAAAAGGTTATAGATATGTTGGCAGCAGTAATAATTTTGCAAGGATATTTAGATTTTAAAATAAATTCATAAAAGAACTATAAAATTGAATACTTATGATATATAATATAAATAATAAAAATAAAAATAAATTTGAGGTGAATGACATTATGGAAGAAAATATAATAAATTTAATAGACGAAAATGGCGTTGAAAGCCAATTTGAAATAATATTAACATTAGAAGCAGAAGGAAAAGAGTATGCAATATTAATGCCTTTAGATGATGAAGAAGCTGAAGAAGCTTTAATCTTTAGAATTGATGAGGATGAAGAAGGTGAAATCTTAATACCTTTGGAAAGTGATGAAGAGTATGAAACTGTTGTAGCTGTGTATACTGCTATAATGGAAGAAGAAGGTTTAAATTACGACGAAGATGAATCAAATGGACTTAACTAGATAAGTAATTAAGTTTGTATATAAAAATCAGATATTTATTATATTTGCTTTAATTAAACCTTATTAATTGT
>OJZM01000679.1_pt1 | contig 12028 bp, 9 predicted proteins | sample 1611181 | NCBI WGS metagenome assembly OJZM01 (sample SAMN04436715, study PRJEB24849) | human gut metagenome | biome: human gut; feature: NICU; material: stool | host: Homo sapiens | place: USA: Saint Louis, MO | collected 2010-09-09 | reverse complement strand
ATATAGATTTAAAAAATCAGGAATCGCCATTAAAATTAGTTTCACAATCAAAGACAGAAAACAGGGATTATTTACTGTTGAAAAATAATAAAGTAGTAGAAAAAATAAGTATTCCAACTAAAGTGACGACAGATAACTATTACTGGTCAAACAATTAATATATCTACGTAATTTTAGTTATTATCACTATTATTATGCTATATATCTCTAGAAATATTAACACTCAGCAGTGATGAAATTCTCAGATTCCCTGCTGAAGGTTTATTACTATAATAAAAAAATATTTAAATATTCCTGAAGCTTTTCTTACTCATTAATAATAAAAATTATTGATATACAACATTTATTATTATTGGAATGTTTTTTACATTTTTTATAAGAAATCATAATTAAGAAATATGTTACGTAAAAATTAGGTATTATCAATAAAATAAATGATTACTTTTAATATTAATGGATGAAAGGTGTCTTGTTTAAAAAGATGTTAAATAAAAATAGATGAATTATTAAATTAATAAATAAAAAAGGAGGGGCAACCTCCTTATATTATTTAATGTGTGCCATAGGTTGCATCATAAACATCTTGTTTTCTTGAGAAGTGAATATCTGTCTCAAGTGGATAGTTGTCGCAGAATTTAGGGCTGCGTTTAAACCATATAGATATATGATCGTCGAAATTAAATATATCAAAGTTACTGTTAGAAACCATAGGTTCTATTTTATTGTCACAAATATGATTCCACTCATCTAAATTATCTAAAACAAATCCACCTTGTAGATTAGGTATATTACGTGCTCCAACATTATATGTTTTAAAGAAGTTGGTATTATCCGCATACATTAATCTATAAATGAAATTATGTTCAACTAAAGCAAGTCTAACAAATGAGGAAGTAGCTGTTCTACCATAGAGATTAACTTTTTTATCGCCTATTTCTTCTCTATGATCTTCCATCTTCATGGCAATACTGTCATAAACATAACGTTTGTAATTAAAATCATGTTTTAAGGCGCTTCCATATACAAACGAGAACCCACATACAGCTAATAAGGTAGCTCCAATAAAGAACATATTAATATATCCTTTTTTATCTAAGAAATAAAAAGACATTGCTCCAGCCATAAAGAAAATACCAACTATAGGAAAATCTCGTGGATTAAAGAACAATTCTCTTAAAAGTATAAATGGTCCCCAAATAGTTAAGAATAAAGTAAATGGAAGAGTGATTAAAAGCATACTTAATATCCACTTGCTTTCAAATCTGTATTCTTTATTCTGACTATTTTTAATGATTAAATAAATAATATTAATGAACATCATTCCAAAAGCGACTTTAGCTAAATAATACATTTTTTCGCTTTTAAATGACTGGCACATATCTATAAATTCTTTAATAGAATATTCATAGCTAAAGAATAAGCTATTTATTGTAGGTTCTATCATATCACTTCTGAAAGCTACATCAGGATATACATATTTAAAAGCAGCCGCACATCCTAAATAATAAATAACACAAGATAATACATATATAGAACCATGATAGATAGTAGATTTTAAGATATTCTTATTTGTTTCTTTAAATTGGAACATTAAGTTAATTAAAAATAATCCAATATACATATTACTTGTAGGTTGATAAAGAGCACTAACACCTACCAAGAATAACAATTGAATAAGGTATGTTTTTATCTTAGATTCATTTTGATAAAAGAAAGCTAAAAGGATAAACCCAACAGAAAACATATTTCCGATAGAGTCGAATTGATATGATAAGTTCTGAATAAAAAATGGGTTACATGCTAATAATGTGAAAGGTAAAATATTAACCAAATTTTTCTTTGGAAGCATTTTATCTGTAGCATAACAAACGGTATATGCAAAGAATAAAGTTCCAAATATTAATGGTATAGGTCCAATATTGTATATTGGATTAATATTAAAATTGAGTAATGCTAAAAGAATAGTAGTTAAAGGTCTGCCTTCATATTCCCATTGTCCTAAACCATTATCCATACGTGTAGTGTCATCCATATAAGGCACATCAGCCAATATAAGAGATAAAATAAATATCATACAGAAGCCCAGCACAATACTAAACTTATATCCACCGCTGAATTCCCTTTCAATAAAAACTCTTTTCAACATTATTTAATTTCCTCTATTATTTACTTTCTAAAGCATGTTGTTTAATATCAAATCGACTATCAACATCAGTTGGGTAATTATTACAAAATGTAGGTTCTCTTTTAAACCAAACAGAAATATGATCATCAAAGTTAAATATTTCATAGTTTCCGTTTTTTACAAGTGGAGCTATTTTATTCTTACAAATAGCGTTCCATTCGTCTAAGTTATCCATGATAACACCGCCCTGAATATTATAAACATTACGAGCAGCTATACTATATTCTTTAAAGAAATTAGTATTATCAGGAAATATTAGTTTTGATAAAAATGGTCTAACCTCAAATGCTTTTCCGATATATGATGTCATAGCATGTCTTCCATAAACATATATTTTTTTATCTCTTATTTCATCCATATTTTGCTCTATATTATTACTAATGCTATCATATACATATTTCCTATATGTATAATCTTGATTAAGAGCATTCCCATACATATAAGAGAAGGAAAACACACATAAGAATATAGCAATATTAAAAATGATGTTTATAAAGTATTTTTTATCTAGAAGAGAAAAACTAAAAGCTATAAGCATACAAAAAACACCCATAACAGGAAAATCTCTTGGATTAAAAAAGAGTTCTTTTAATAAAATAAAAGGTCCCCATATACTAAATAAAAGTAATAGAGGTATTAAAATCAGTATTAGTATAGAATGAATTTGTTCTTTATGTTCCATATTTGATTTTGTAATATTATAAATTCTATAAATAATATTGATAGGTAATAAAATAGCAGCAATAATAATTAAATATAGGGAGATGTCCTCTTTAAAATAAGCAAAAAGATTCATGAGTTCGTTCATGGAGAACTCATATGAAGCCATTATCTGATTAATATTGATGAGATGATTTCTATTAGCTTGTTCAGTAAATAAAAAAGAAAATCCAATAAAATATAAAACATAATAAATAAGTATTCCAAATAAATAATAAGAAATGTGTCTTAAAGTATATTCCAGTATACTTTCATTATCCTTTTTAGAAATATTAAATAATATGCTAACACAAAATAAAGCAATATACATATTGCTTGTTGGTTGATAACTTGCGCATGAAGAAGCTATTAATAAAGAAGATACTAAAAACTGTTTATATTTATTATCATTTTGATAGAAAAAAGCTAAAAGAATAAACCCAACAGAAAATAGATGCCCTATTGAATCATATTGATAAGACATATTTTGTAAAAAGAATGGATTACAAACAAGTAAAATAAATGGAAAAATATTTAGAATCGTATTTTTTAAATTCATTTTATTTGTTGCATAATAAACAGAATATGAAAAGAAAAATATGCCAACCAATAAAGGAAGTGGGGCAACATTGTAAATAGTTGTGAAATTAAAATTTAAAAGTTTAAATAATAATGTTGTAAGAGGTCTTCCTTCAATTTCCCAATAACCATAACCATTATCAAGACGAGTGTGATCATCCATGTATGGAACATTAGCAATGATAAGGGGTAGAACGAAAAGCAAACAAACAAAAAGAATAAGATTAAACTTATCCTTTCCTTCAAATTCCTTTAGTGATAAAATGTTAAACATGTAAAACTGACTCCTAGTTTTTAAATATATTCTCATTATTCATACAAACATAGCAAATTTTTAACAGGAAAAGCAAAAAAAACAAGATTGATGTAAACTTTTTGTTGTGCATGATAAAAAATTTAAGTATAATGTTTTTATCAAAATCAAACTGTTCATAATCTAAGGAAATAAACATGTTTAAGAAAATTACTGCTGTTCTCTTTGTTTTAGCATTAGTTGGTTGTTCTTCTGTCCCTAAAGAACCTGCTAAATACGTTGCTTTTCAAGAAAGTAAAACAAGTATTAAAGGAAACCAAAGAGTTACTGAAACTTTCTTTGGTAGTGGAGTTCAATGGAATAAAGATTATGTAGTAACTGTTAAGCATGTATCTTTTATTAAAGATATTGCTTATCAATCAGCAGATGGTATCGATATTCAGTTTGTTAAAAAATCGGCTGACAACGTAGTTATTCCACAATGGCGAGATCGTGTAGCGGGTGAGAGCGTCATTGTTGTAGGCTTGAATCAAAAAAGTAAAACAGAAGTATCTCAAGGTAAAGATCTAGATATTTCAGATGGTGATGGTGAGCAGATTTTGTATGTTACCTCGGCTCAAACAGTAGGTGGACAATCTGGTGGACCTGTATTTGGATCTGATGGTAAAGTTATTGGTATTCACTTTGGGGAAACTACAGGTATGAGTAATGGTAAACTGGATGAGGCTTTTAAAGGACATAATTATAAAAAGTTTTCACTATATATTCCATATTCTGTAGTTAAGCAAGAATGGGAAAAGTTCAATAAAGCGAAATAATAAACAAACCCTGTCTGTCGGCAGGGTTTTATTTTAAAATAAATGGAGTTTTACAAATGAAATTTTTTATCTTTATGATTGTTATCGTTATTTCTGGCTGCCAAACAAATTTAAAAAATAAGCATAGTTATGAAGTAAGTAATAATCAGCAAAATAAAATACTTTCACAAGGTATAGGAACACAATTTCCATACAAACAAAAATATAGCTTAACGGCAGCTCATGTAGTAGATAAAGAAAAACAGATTCTATCTAAGCATGATAAATGTGATGTTGCTTTAATATACAAATCTTATAAAGCTTCTAATGATGATCCAATATTTGCTGAATCAAAAATTAATGAAAAAGTAGTAGCCTACGGTTTCCCTCATGGTAATAAAAAAGAAGTTGAATTATCAGGTAAAATAATTGGTTATAAAAATGTAACTAATGGTGATTATACAAAAGGGTGTGCCGTAGCTATTATGGATTTTAATGTCGAAAAGGGAATGTCAGGTGGACCTGTTTATAACAATAAAAATCAAATTGTAGGTATTATTTTTGCTACTGATAAATACAAAAGACAATCCTATATGGTTCCTTACGAAAGTATAAAAGATTGGTTAAATAAAAATAGAATATAAAACTAATGTCGTAAGATATAATAATATAATAATTTACTGTATATTAAATAATAAAATATAACTTCACTAATATCAATTATTAAAGATTTATATACTTAATAAAACCGCTTATCTAAATTATTATCATTATTGTTTATGAGTTGTTGTTTTTATTTGCATTAACTATATTATTTAAGGAGGATATTCTTATTTAATAATAGGTGAAAAAATGAAGATTTTAAAAAGAAAAGGATTTTCCTTAATGGAAATGATGTTAGTTTTAGGAGCTTTTGCAGCGATTGTTGCAATAGGTTTTTGGATATATAGCATTGCCTCAGAAAGACAACGAATAAATACAGCACAAAAACAGCTTGCTTCTATACAAAAAGGAATAAGTGATATGTCAGGAATTTATTCTGATATCGATGAAGCGAGAACAATGTTATTAGGCAGTAAAACATTGCCAAGTAATATGATTAGTGGTTCAACGTTAGTTAATCCTTGGAAAGGTAAAATAACAATAACACCTCATAATGGAAGTGCTACTTTTTATGATGTTTCCTATTATAATGTTCCATCTAGCTCTTGTATAGATTTAGTCAATAAATCTCGTGTTTTTTATAGAACTGTAACGTCTACTAATTCTTCATTAACCAGTACAGATAGTGTAAATGGTATTGTAGATTTTTGTTCTAAAATATCTAAAAATGATGCTATAGTATTTTCTAACTTTTATACTGGTGACACCGTATATGAGGCAAGTGTTTCAAATAGTGTATCAACTTCAACGAGTGTATCATCATCAATAAGTGCATCCACAAGTATATCAGCCTCAACTAGTGCTTCTAAATCAATAAGCACATCAGCGAGTATTTCGAATAGTATAAGTGCTTCTACATCTACAAGTATTTCAAATAGTATAAGTACATCTCTATCAACCAGTGCTTCTAAATCAATAAGCACATCAGCAAGTATTTCGGCAAGTACCAGTACTTCTAAATCAATAAGCACATCGGTAAGTAATAGTTTGAGCGCTTCAACGTCAAATAGTATATCTAACAGTATAAGTGCTTCAAAATCATTAAGTACCTCAGTAAGCAATAGTATTTCAAGTAGTGCGAGTGCTTCAATATCTAGAAGTATATCTACAAGTGTAAGTGCTTCAACATCAGCAAGTCTTTCTAATAGTATAAGCTCAAGTGTTTCAGCATCAAAAAGTGCTTCAACCTCAGCTAGTTTATCTATTAGTGCCAGTGCTTCTAAAGCAGCTTCATTGAGTGCCTCTCAATCAGCTAGCATAAGTGCTTCAAAATCTGCCTCTACTTCTGCAAGCTTAAGTGCTTCAAGATCTTTATCATTAAGTTCATCCAGATCTGCCTCTACTTCTGCAAGCTTAAGTGCTTCAAGATCTGTTTCAACAAGTGTGAGTGCATCAGCGTCTTTAAGTGCCTCAAGATCATTAAGTACAAGTAGATCCGTAAGCACATCAGTTTCTATATCAAAAAGTATTTCAACAAGCCTTGCTAATAACGTAAACAAAGGAAATACGGTATTAACAACAGCAACACCAAATATTACATGTATAATTGGTAATGGTGGAGCAATGATGGGTAAATATTTATGTAGTATGACAGCTATGAGTGTAGGTGGAATAACATGGAAATTTACTTATTCTACATTCTATAATGCTCCAATAAAAGTAACGAATGCTCAAATAAATACGCCAAACGCTTTATTAAATTATTTAAATACATATAAGAGAACTTCCTACAAATTAACAGATTTTAATCTTACAGGAGATGCCGCTAGTATTTATAAACAAATATTAGCAAAATTTGCAAGTTCTGTATCAGGAACAAATTACGTAATAACATATTAAAATATAAATAAAATACATAATAACTTAAATATATGTAAACATGTTAAAAGAGTAAATATACGACCGTATGTTTACTCTGTTTTTATTAATAAAATAATACAAAACATCATATATTATAGAATATAAAAATTATTAGCTTAGTAGTATTGTTTTATTCTCTTATGATAGTATTATTTAATAGACACATTTTGAAATATTTAGAGGATTTATAGTATGAAAAAAGTAAAGGGAAAAGGTTTTTCTTTAATGGAAATGATGCTGGTTTTAGGATCTATAGCAGCAATTGTTGCTATAGGGTTTTGGATATATAGCATAGCATCAGAAAGACAAAGGGTAAATACTGCTCAAAAACAACTAGCATCTATACAGAAAGGTATAGAAGATATGTCAGGGATCTATTCTGACATTGATGAAGCAAGAACAATGTTGTTACAAAGTAAAGTTTTACCAAGCAATATGGTAAGCGGCTCTGATTTAGTAAACCCTTGGAGAGGTAAAATAACAATAACTCCAAGAAATGGAAGTAATAATTTTTACAACGTTTCTTATTATAATGTCCCATCAAACTCATGTATAGATCTTGTAAATAAGTCTCGTGTATTCTATAGAACTGTAGAGTCTTCAAACTCTTCCTTAGCTAATACTGGAAGTGTTAATAATGTTGTAGATTTTTGTTCTAAAATTGGAAAAAATGATTCTATAGTATTTTCTAACTTTTATACTGGTGATACGGTATATGAAGCCAGTGTTTCGAATAGTATTTCTACATCAAATAGTATATCTACCTCAACAAGCGTTTCTACTTCAATAAGTATATCAAATAGCATAAGTACAAGTATTTCAACATCTAAAAGTATAAGCTCAAGTATTTCAGCATCAATAAGTGCTTCAATAAGTAATAGTATAAGTTCATCAATATCTACTAGTACTTCAATAAGCAATAGTAAAAGTGCTTCAATATCAACAAGCATATCCAATAGTATCAGTGCTTCTAAATCAACCAGTACTTCTATAAGTAATAGTATCAGTGCTTCGACGAGCACTTCAAAATCAATATCAGCAAGTGCTAGCACATCAGCTTCTTTAAGTGCATCAAGATCTGTTTCAGCAAGTATAAGTTCGTCAAAATCATTAAGTACTTCAAGATCTGCCTCGATTTCAGCATCTACTTCTGCAAGTTTAAGTGCATCAAGATCTGTTTCTACATCTAAAAGTATAAGCATATCTAAATCTATTTCAGCCTCAGTTGTGGCCTCTGGTCAAAAAGATAACAATATGGTAAGCAGAATAAAAGGTAATAAAGTTTACTCAGCGCAGCCAGTTCCGCATTTAAATGGTTATATACTTGGTTATTTGGAATATATGTCATTTAATGTAAATGGTAAGATGTATTATGTTATGGCTAAAAATATGGGATTCGGTCTTGCTGGAGCGACAACAGCAAATACATATAGAATACCTGTAAACGTAGGTCAAGTTAAAAATATATCTAATGAAATACAAGCAGCAACAACGGCTGCGCAAATGCAAGCTGTATTTAATAAGTATGGATTAGGAGCACTATATAATATATTACGAACTGGTTTCTATTATTAAGTTAAAATTTAGGTAAATAAAAGGCTACTACGGTAGCCTTTTTAAATGATAATAATTATTATTTGTATTTGTTTGATCTTTTAAAAATAACAGGTTATTGTATTTAAGGATGTTTTATAAAATTATTTAGGAGTTTTTAGATTATGTTTAAAAGGAAAAGTAAGGGATTTTCTTTAATGGAAATGATGCTCTCTTTAGGAGCTATTGTTGCATTAATGGCTGTTATTTTGTGGGTATTTAACGTTATGTCTGAGAGGCAAAAGGTAAGTACGGCAATAAAAGGCTTAGGGTATATTCAACAAGCAATGAATAAAATAGAAGGGTCTTATTCAAGTGTTGAAGAAGGGAGAAATATGATCCTTGGTGGAAATTTATTGCCAAGTAATATGAAACAGGGAAATAGATTAGTTAATCCTTGGGATGGTGAAATAACAATAACAGATCATGATGGAACAAATGAATTTTATGACATTACTTATTATAAAGTAACAGAGAAATCCTGTCCAGATCTTGTAGGAAGATCAAGGCCATTATTTAAAAGTGTAATAAGAAAATCAGATACTAAAACAATAAATAGTGATTCATCAATAACTGATATAGTAACTTTTTGTAAAAACTCACTAAATGATGGGATTATATTCTCAAGTTATTACGAAGGCGATACTGTTTATAAAACAAGTGTTTCAACCAGTGTATCTAATAGTATAAGCACCTCTGTATCCACAAGTGTATCAACATCAAAAAGTATAAGTACATCCGTATCAGCTTCTGTTAGTGCATCTGTTAGTGCGAGTGTGAGTGCCTCTACATCAGCATCTAAAAGTATTTCAACAAGCAAATCTATAAGTTCAAGCATTTCAACAAGTATAAGTGCTTCCGCTTCTGCTTCAAAAAGTGTATCAACAAGTGTTAGTATATCAAACAGTATATCAGCATCTGCTGCCAATAATATAGATGCGGTGATGACCAGTAAAAGTATGTATTATGTAAGTGATGGTGGTCTAGATGGTGTAGAAGAATGGTATGAATATAAAACTACAACAGGTACTTGTAGTTTTGAACATTACCAATATAATATGCCAGCTACGATACTAACAACTTTACCTCATGTAAATGCTATTCAAATGTCAAATATATTAAGTGATAGATACTATGTATTAAAAACAGGTTATAGTTGGGGGACAGGTAAATTAGCTTGTTCTTCTCATGCTACATATTGTGATTTAGGTGATTATGCAACTGCTGGAATTGGAAATATGTTTAGAATACCTAAAACATTAACGAATGCAAAAGTATATAGTGAATTAAATGATCATATATTAGGCTCTGCCAATTTTCCAACAATAATGAATGAGTTTAGAAGATTATATTACAATGTTCCTTTCTCTCCAGCAGCTCGTGTGGTATGGAGTTGCACGACAGGAGAAAGATCCTCATTAGCTCTTGATAATAAAAATAGAAAAGTAATATATCGAGTTGGTAATAATATAGTGTCTCAATATGGTTTGTAAGATAAGATAAAAAAGCAAAGCTATATTTTTCAGGTATAGCTTTTTTTTGAAAAAAATAGCTTGCATGTTACAAAATGATTAGATATAATGTTGTCGTTATTTAATCTAAAACAATAGGTAAAAAAATGAAGAAAAGTGAACTGATTAAAAAATTAAATGAAATCAATGGAGATCCAGAAGTTCTTGTATGGAATGGTTTTGTTGGTGATTATCAGAAAGTTTCTTCAAACGTGGAAGAAACAATGTTGTTTAAGGAGTGTGCTGATTCTATATTTAAGAATTTAGTATTTGAGGAAATGAAAAATCGTAAAAGTTTTGACGAGCTTCCAGAAGATCTAATGGTTAAATTAAGAGCAGAAGCGAAGGAGTATGCCTCTAAAAGAGAGTGGGAGCTACGCAATTTATATTTTGATGATGAGACAGCAAAAAGAGTATACGGAAAAAACAAGAAAAAAGTTGTTATACTGGAACTAAAAAATAGAGGTAAAGAAGCTTTCGATAGACTTGGTACGTTTAGTTATTAATAATTAAGTTTTTGTTGTGCATAACAAAAGAAGGTAGTATAATAGCTTCATTGAAACAAACAACCTACTTAATAGGAACTAAAAAATGAAAAAAATTGCTGTAGCTATTCTGAGTGTCGCTCTGATTGTCTCATCTATGTCAGTTCAGGCTAAATCATCAACGGGTAAAACCCTTGCTTGGTTAGCGGCTGGTGCTGTTGCTGGATATGCGATTAAAAGCGCTATGGGAGATAATAATAGCAATAATCAAAGCTCTCAATACCAAAATAATCGTGAGGTTCAATATCAAGATTCTGATGGCTGTATTGTAAAAGTATCTAAGCAACGTTTAGATAATGGTGATATTCAGGAAGTTCATGTAAAACAGTGTAGAAATAGCCAGAATTACAATTACTAAAAATAAATAAAAAAGCACCTTCGGGTGCTTTTTTGTTTTGATTAAATATCGAATTTTGAAATAGTCTGATTTAAAAAAGAAACCTTATTCTTAATGTTATTAGAAAGTCTTACAGTATTAATAGATAGGTTAGAGTTTTGTTGAACAATAATATTAATTTCATCAACAGAAATATTCACATTTTCTATTTTTTCTCTCTGATAAAGAGAAGCCTGACTAATTTTAGATAAAGAGTCATTGATTCGTTCGATCATAATAGAAACTTCTTTTATATATTCTTCATTTTTATCATTTAATGAAACAGCTTTTTTAATTTGTCCCGAAGAGTTCTCTACCAATTTTTTAATATCTTTTGCTGATGTAGCACAGCTTTGGGCTAAGTTTCTTATTTCAGATGCTACAACAGAAAAGCCTTGCCCATAAGAACCCGCCCTTGCAGCTTCTATTGAGGCATTCAAAGAAAGTATATTAGTTTTAAATGCCATCTCACTAATAAAGTCTGATATCTTATTTATCTCGGAAGATTGTTCACTAATATTATTTATAGATAACGTTAGCGTTTTTGTATTATCCAATGTTTCTGAAATGCTTTCCAAAGTATGCTGGGTATGATTATAAACTTCTTTTGCTTCATTTTCATTTTGGTGAGAAAAAGAATATAAGTTTTTAATATTATCAGCAGTATTTTGAATAGAACGATGTTCTTGTTCAGTTCTAACTGAAAGTTCATCATTACCTTTCTGTAGATTATTTACTTCAATAGAAATATCTTTTGCTGATTGATTTATAACATTAACAATATTAATAATAGAGTTTTGCATATCTTTAATTTGAGGTATAAGTTTACCAGCACAGTTCATCCCAAATAGTTCTATATTAGTATTTATTTTTCCTAATGTTATTTCTTTAAGAGCTTCTTGAATTTTATTAATATGTTTAACCAAATAAATAGTCATATAAAAATAAATAAATAATGTAATAAATG
>OJZM01000663.1_pt1 | contig 12467 bp, 11 predicted proteins | sample 1611181 | NCBI WGS metagenome assembly OJZM01 (sample SAMN04436715, study PRJEB24849) | human gut metagenome | biome: human gut; feature: NICU; material: stool | host: Homo sapiens | place: USA: Saint Louis, MO | collected 2010-09-09 | reverse complement strand
TGCTGCTGATTGGCTATCCGTGGATGTCTATGATGTTCTGATTCATAACCGCCGGGACCACCCCGGCGGTTTTTATCTTTATGGAGTAAGTGACTATGTCGACTAAACCGTTTGTTTATCAGGATCCGTTCCCGCTGGCGCACGACGATACCGAATACTATCTGCTCAGCAAAGAGCACGTCTCTGTCGCCGAATTTGACGGCCAGCCGGTTCTGAAAGTAGAGCCGCAGGCGCTGACCCTGCTCGCCCAGCAGGCCTTCCATGACGCCTCCTTTATGCTTCGCCCGGCGCATCAGCAGCAGGTCGCCTCGATTCTGCTCGACCCGGAAGCCAGCGAAAACGACAAATACGTGGCGCTGCAGTTCCTGCGCAACTCCGAAATCGCCGCCAAAGGTATTCTGCCCACCTGTCAGGATACCGGCACCGCCATCATCATGGGTAAAAAAGGCCAGCGCGTCTGGACCGGCGGTGGCGATGAAGCCGCCCTGGCGCAGGGCGTTTACAACACCTATACCGAAGATAACCTGCGTTACTCACAGAACGCGCCGCTGGATATGTATAAAGAGGTCAACACCGGCACCAACCTGCCGGCGCAGATCGATCTCTACAGCGTCGACGGTGACGAATATAAATTCCTGTGCATGGCGAAAGGCGGCGGTTCCGCCAATAAAACCTATCTCTATCAGGAAACCAAAGCGCTGATCACTCCGGCGAAGCTGAAAAACTATCTGGTCGAGAAGATGCGTACCCTCGGGACCGCCGCCTGCCCGCCATACCATATCGCGTTTGTGATCGGCGGCACCTCGGCAGAAGCGACGCTGAAGACCGTGAAGCTGGCCTCCACCCGCTACTACGACGGCCTGCCGACCGAAGGCAACGAGCACGGTCAGGCGTTTCGCGACGTCCAGCTGGAGCAGGAGCTGCTGCAGGAAGCGCAGAACCTCGGCCTCGGCGCGCAGTTTGGCGGGAAATACTTCGCTCACGATATCCGGGTGATCCGTCTGCCGCGTCACGGCGCCTCCTGCCCGATCGGCATGGGCGTCTCCTGCTCCGCCGACCGCAACATCAAAGCCAAAATCAACCGCGACGGCATCTGGATCGAGAAGCTGGAGAGCAATCCGGGGAAATATATCCCTGAGCATCTGCGCCAGGCCGGGGAAGGCGAAGCGGTGAAGGTGAATCTTAACCAGCCGATGAGCGAGATCCTGGCGCTGCTGTCACAGTACCCGGTGTCCACCCGTTTGTCGCTGAGCGGCACTATTATCGTGGCCCGCGATATCGCTCACGCCAAGCTGAAGGAGCTTATCGACAGCGGTGAAGCACTGCCGCAGTACGTCAAAGATCACCCGATCTACTATGCCGGTCCGGCCAAGACGCCGGACGGTTACGCCTCCGGCTCTCTGGGACCGACCACCGCAGGGCGCATGGACTCTTACGTTGATCTGCTGCAGTCGCACGGCGCGAGCAAGATCATGCTGGCGAAAGGCAACCGCAGCCAGCAGGTCACCGACGCGTGCCACAAACACGGCGGCTTCTACCTCGGCAGTATCGGCGGCCCGGCGGCGGTACTGGCCCAGCAGAGCATCCGTAGCCTCGAATGCGTGGCATATCCGGAGCTGGGTATGGAGGCTATCTGGAAAATTGAAGTGGAGGATTTCCCGGCGTTTATCCTCGTCGATGATAAAGGCAATGACTTCTTCCAGCAGATCCAGACGTCGCAGTGCGCCCGCTGCGTGAAGTGACCCAGACCGCCCTTCGGGGCGGCTCTGGCCGATGACAAACCGGTTTTCGTTATTGTGATCGCCTTTCTGCCGGGTGGCGGCTTTCGCCTTACCCGGCCTGCGAAAAACAGCAATATTAAACAGTTAGGCAATTCTCTGTAGGCCCGCGCAAGCGCAGCGCCGCCGGGCAATCCCGACGATTGCATTTTGTCAGCGGTCTGGGCCCCCCTTCGGGCGGCGTTTTTATGTCGCGTCGCGGCACCAACCCCCAAAACAACTTATAAATCTGGCCAATACTTAGTCTTTTAAGCAGGTGAGCTTTGTCGCTATGACGCACTTTGAATCCAAGGAGAAAGTAATGACAACGCATCGCAGTGAAAAAGACTCGATGGGCGCCATCGACGTCCCGGCCGATAAACTCTGGGGCGCCCAGACCCAGCGCTCGCTGGAGCATTTCCGCATATCAAGCGAAAAAATGCCCGGGGAGCTGATTTACGCCCTGGCGCTGACCAAGCGGGCGGCGGCGAAGGTTAATCAGGATCTCGGGTTGCTGACGGCGGAGAAAGCCGGGGCGATCGTCGCTGCCGCTGACGAAGTCCTCGCCGGAAAGCACGCGCAGGAGTTCCCGCTGGCTATCTGGCAGACCGGCTCCGGCACCCAAAGCAATATGAATATGAACGAGGTGCTGGCCAACCGCGCCAGTGAACTGCTGGGCGGTGAACGGGGGATGGCGCGAAAAATTCATCCCAATGACGATGTGAATAAGAGCCAGAGCTCAAATGACGTGTTCCCCACCGCCATGCACGTCGCGGCGCTGATTGCCCTGCGGGAAAAAGTGATCCCGTCGCTGCAGGCGCTGCGGGCGACGCTCAATGAAAAAGCGGTAGCCTTCAGGGATATCGTCAAGATCGGCCGCACCCATCTGCAGGACGCCACGCCGCTCACGTTAGGCCAGGAGATCTCCGGCTGGGTGGCGATGCTGGACCATAGCCTGAAGCACATCGAAGCCAGTCAGCCGCATCTTGCCGAGCTGGCGCTGGGCGGGACGGCGGTAGGAACCGGGCTGAATACCCATCCGGAGTATGCCGTGCGGGTGGCGGCAGAGCTGGCGTCGCTCAGCGGACAACCATTTGTCACCGCACCAAACAAATTCGAAGCGTTGGCCACTGTGGATGCCCTGGTCCATGCCCACGGCGCGCTGAAAGGCCTGGCGGCGTCCCTGATGAAAATCGCTAACGATGTCCGCTGGCTGGCCTCCGGCCCCCGCTGCGGCATTGGCGAAATCGCCATCCCGGAAAACGAGCCAGGGTCATCGATTATGCCCGGCAAGGTTAACCCAACCCAGTGCGAAGCCCTGACCATGGTCTGCTGCCAGGTGATGGGCAACGACGTGGCGGTGAATATCGGTGGCGCCTCCGGCAACTTTGAGCTTAACGTCTATCGCCCGATGGTCATCCACAACTTCCTGCAGTCGGTGCGTCTGCTGGCGGACGGCATGGCAAGTTTTAACGAGCACTGTGCGGTGGGTATTGAACCGAATCGCGAGCGGATCAGCCAGCTGCTCAATGAGTCGCTGATGCTGGTCACTGCGCTGAATACCCATATCGGCTACGACAAGGCGGCGGAAATCGCTAAAAAAGCGCACCATGAGGGGCTGACCCTCAAAGCCTCGGCGCTGGCGCTGGGCTACCTGACGGAAGCCGAATTCGACAGCTGGGTGCGCCCTGAGGAGATGGTTGGCAGCCTGGCTACTCGCTAGCCAGCCAGAGGTGCAGGCGCGGGATAAGTAATCTCAGCGACTGCGCCTCCGGTTTGTAGCGGTACTGGACATTGTCGGCGTCATAGTTCAGCAATTCGCCGATATCCGGGACGCTGACCCCCTGGCTGCCGGATATCAGCGCGATCAGCGGGCTGGGGCAGGCGTACTGCACCTGTTTCTGCTCGCTGGCGTACCAGACGCGGGCAATCGGCTGCACTTTCACCGGCCGTTTGATTTTCAGCCGCGCCCGCTGCGGCAGGGCGGCGATGTCCTGATATTCCCTCTCAAGCTTGCTCTGCCACTGCTCACGGGTCCACGGCGGCACCGCTCGCGGTGATTGCAGGCTTTTCTCCAGCATCATCAATACCTGGTCGCGGGTCAGGTTCTTGATCACGTGTTTATTGGCCCAGCCGAAGCGGATGGTGCTGGGGTCGATAAGGGGCGTCAGCGTGCGGTAGGCGCTGAGGGTGATCAAGCCCGGCAGGTGGCGATGCACCCATTCAAAACGGGCAGTGGGGGGCAGGCCAGAATCGACGGTGACGATTTTCTCGAAGGTAGCCTTCAGGGCGTTAATATGCTGAATGCGCGCCTGCAGATCCTGCTGCTCCGCAGCGGTGACCTGCAGGCAGATAGCCCCTGGCAGGCGGACGGCGGCCTTGCTGCTGCGGTTTTCCGACTGCTGCTGGATAAACAGATGGCTGAAGTGGCGCAGGGCGAGGGCCAGCGCCGCCTTGCCGATGTGCTGCACCACCGGTATGTTCGCCAGCGGATCGTGCTCGGCATCCTTACTGACCGCCGGCAGTTCAAATACCCGGGCCGCCAGCAGCCGGCAGCTGCTTAGCGCCTGCTGGAGCGTCTGCAGCTCCAGCTCGATCTGACGAAAGGTATCATTCAGACGTTCAACAAGGTCGTAGCGGGCCATCGATTCACCTTAGTTACAACATACTATTTGATTTTTACAGCATACGCAGCGCGCGGCCGCTGCGCAAGTTTTATTCAGGCAGAGGTAAAATCGGGCAACTGATGATAAACCGGCCAGCTAAAGCAGAAGCGGGCGCCGCCGAGAGGGCTGGCCTCACAGCGCACGTCACCGCCCATCGCCTGGGCAATACTGTGCACAATCGCCAGGCCGAGGCCACAACCTCCTGTCGCCCGATCGCGGCTGGGGTCAAGACGGACAAAGGGCTCAAACACCCGCTCGCGCTCTTCGGGAGCGATTCCCGGGCCGTCATCCTCGACCTGCAGCGACGCGCGCGGACCCTGCAGGGTCAGGCTGACCGCCACCCGCTGGGTGCTGTAGCGCAGGGCGTTATTCACCAGATTATCCAGTACCCGCTCCATCAGCCGCATATCCAGCGCGCCGTAGTTGCCGTGGGTCAGCGTCGCCAGAGCGACCTCGCGCTGCGGGTTGACCATCTGGATATCCTCGACGTGATCGCTGATCCAGGCGGGAAAGTCAGGCGTCGTCAGGCTGAGTTCCGTCTGCGGGCGGTCGAGGCGGGCGTAGGTCAGGAGCTCTTCAATCAGCGCCTCCAGCTGGCCGATATCGCGGTTCAGCGCTTGCGATTCCGCCTCGGTGAGGTTTTCGCTCATCTCCAGACGGTAGCGCAGGCGGACCAGCGGCGTCCTGAGCTCATGGGCGATACCGTCAATCAACTGCTTCTTACTGGCAATGAGGGCGTTAATGTTATCGGCCATTTGGTTAAAGGCCACGCCGAGCCGTTCAAAGCTGGACATGCTGTCAAAATGAATGCGCTCGCTGAAGTGGCCCTCGCCAAAGCGCTGGGCAGCGGTTTCAATTCGCAACATGTCCTGCCAGTGCGGACGCATCCAGATAAACACCGGAAAGGCCAGCGAGATAGCAATAAACGCCATCAGCGCCACGTCCAGCAGGCGCATTTCATGCAGAAAATAGAGATAAGGCACCGGGCCCACCGACAGCACATAATGGCTGCGGGGAATACGCTGAATAAAGGTGTACTGGTCATCCAGCGCGACAATATCGCCGGCGCGCAGGTGCTGCATCGAGCTTTCCGACAGCTTAAATTTGCTGATCGGCTCGATGTGCAGATCGAACGACAGGTTCAGATCCAGCTCTTTGAGCGTCTTGCTCCAGTCGCGCGGCGGAATTTCCCGCAGCTCGCTGCGCATCAGATACAGCGAACTTTTCATCAAATCGTCCAGCGACTGTCGTCCGGCGCGCTCAGCGGTAAATTTATAGACCAGACCGACCAGCATGGTCATTACCAGAAAACAAACGAAGAGCAAAAGATAGAACTGCACAAACAGCTTTTTCATTAAATCTCACTTAAATCAGAATGTTAATTACCTATCTTTTGCCTTCATGGCGCGGTGTGGTATGTGTCTTTCCGCTAAAGCGGTGATGCAGGAACGAAACCAGACCGCAGTCCAGGGCGTTTGTCACGGCAGAATATACCGCAAAATCACTTCTGCGTTTCATGCCCCGTTTAATGCGCTATCAAAGCAGGGTTCACCCTCACTGACAACATCCCGTATGCATAAATAATGACGCAGCCCTTATAAGCGCAGCAGTCCGCCATCCACCACATACTGGCTACCCGTCACATACCTGGCATCATCCGATAATAAAAACAGCGCAACCGCCGCCGCTTCCTCCGGCGTTCCCTGGCGTTTTAGCGGCACGGTAGCCCTAATCTGCTCATCATACTGCTCGCGGAAGGGGACGGGGATCGCGTCAAGCAGAGGGGTATCGATTGCCCCGGGGACCAGCGCGTTAACTCTGATCCCGCGGGCGGCGAAGGCTGTTGCCCAGCTGCGAACCAGGGCCAGCTGCGCGCCTTTGCTGGCGGCATAGAGCGCCGCCAGTGGCGTGCCTTCGTAGGCGGCCGTAGAGGCGGTGATGACCACCGAGGCTCCGCTCTTTAAAAAACGCGAAAGTGCGGCGATTTGCAGGACAGCGGAACGGACGTTGTTGGCCATGATGGTATCGAACTGCGTTTCGGTGGTATTTTCCACCGTAGAAAAGGCGAGCTGCCCGGCGTTCAGCCACAGGCCATCCAGCATGCCAAATGATTCTACAGACTCGGCGAGGGCATGCGCCGCCTCAGGTTCCGCACCATCGTTCTGAAGAAACCAGGCACGCTCGGGCAGCAATGTGCGTAACGACGCCAGTTTTTGCTGATGGCGCCCGGTCAGCATCACTTCGCCCCCTTCATCAATAATGCGCATTGCCCCCGCCAGACCAATACCGCTGCTCGCCCCTGTAATCACAATTTTCTTACCTGAGAACCGTCCCATTGTCTCTCCCGTACCGCGTGAGTGTTGAGTTAACTCACACTAGAACAATGAAAATTTATTGTAAAACGACCATCTTTGGGGGGCCCGGCATGTTGCACCTTGCCATCTTTGTGGCGCCGGTATACCCGGTATAGGTCGCGTCATCCGGGATGATATCGGCCGGGAATATCTGAATTAGTGACGTTGTCACAAATTAATTATAACCACCAGACCTGCACTACCCTGGAGCGTCGAGCGGGGTATCGCTACTCGCGAAAGTAGGGAATATCCACCGGATAGAGGGTCGTCAGACTCAGCAGACGACAGCGCACCAGCTTTTCCGTTTTGGCATACCAGTAAGCAAATTCGCCGGTGGTCTGGTGGTAAATCATCTGATCGAGGTTGGCAAACGGGATCACCAGCAGCGGTCCCTGGCGAACGTGGCCGCCTCCCGTTTCAAAGTGATGCTGTCCCCAGGATTGCTGGGTATGTTCATAGCGGTGGAGGATCACCTCGATTTGCCCGCGCTGTGGACAGAGGAGTCGAATATCGGCGTTGTCGAGGGAAAAAGCCCAACCAGAGAGTGAAGTGAAGAGTGAGAGTGCCAAAAGTACAACGTATTTCATCATGCAAAAGTCCTGTGTTTTCAGGCTTTATGCCACTCTGATAACGGTAAGTCCTTGAGCACAATCATATTGAAGGCTTATGTGATGGGGAACTGTACGGCTAAACCTATTGATTTACGCAATATGACAAATTCGCAGCGGGCAGCGGGCGCGAAGAGGGAAACCCGCGCAGTTGCCCTAAGCAGTAAAAGTTGAGGTGGTTACTGTCGGGGAGTGCGCCATAAAACGGGCCCCTCGCAGGGCCGCGGGAGAAGCTTAGTTGTCCCAGGCGTGTGGGGCGAACAGGTAGCCTTTGTTGCGAACGGTCTTAATACGATAGGGCTCCGTGGCGTTGTCGAGCAGTTTTTTGCGCAGGCGGGAGATAGCCACGTCAACGCTGCGATCCATCCCGTCGTAGGTGACGCCGCGTAAATTTTTCAGCAGCGCGTCGCGGTCCATAATTTGCCCGGCGTGGGTGGCCAGCTCCCACAGCAGATCGAAATCGGCCGTCGACAATGCGACGTTTTCTCCGCCAAGCAGCACTTGGCGGTTGACCGGGTCAATGGTCAGCGAACCAAAGGAGATGGTTTTGTGCGGCGTGAGCGTTGCCGGGGTACCGGCGCCGGCGCCCGCCGGAGCGATATGCTGGCGTAAATGCAGACGCAGTCGCGCGAGAAGCACCGCTGGCGGCGTGGTTTTCAGGATATAATCGCTGGCGCCCATCTCCAGGGAGAGGATATGGTTCATGTCGCTGTCGAGTGAGGTCAGCAGGACAATGGGCCCTTGCCATTGCCCGCGCAGATCGCGGCAGAGCGTCATCCCGTCTTTGCCGGGCAGCATAATGTCCAGCAGCACGAGGTCCGGTTTCTCCCGCGCGATCACGTCCTCTGCGCGGTCGCCGCGAGGCTCGACCACCACCTCCATATCATGCTTGCCGAGATAGGCGGCGATCAGCGCCCCAACCTCAGGGTCATCCTCAACAAAAACGATTTTATTCATGTCTATTGCACATCAGTAAAAGAAGTAACATACACTGCGTCTATTTTACCCGCCATTACTCTTTTATAAACAGCGCTATTTCCGCTATGCTGCGCTAACTTGTTGATTCATTGTTAAGGCATAAGGACATGGGGCTGTTAATCAAAGGGCTGCTGGGTGCGCTGGTGGTGGTGCTGATTGGCGTGCTGGCAAAAACGAAAAATTACGCTCTCGCCGGGCTGATCCCGCTGTTTCCTACCTTTGCGCTCATCGCCCACTATATCGTCGCCAGCGAGCGCGGTATTGAAGCCCTGCGCGCCACCATCGTGTTCGGCATGTGGTCGATTATTCCCTATTTTGTCTATTTGGTATCGCTGTGGTACTTCACCGGGATCATGCGCCTGCCGTTGGCGCTGGCAGGCGCGGTGGGATGCTGGGGGCTATGCGCCTGGCTGTTAATCCTGGGCTGGAACCACTTCCACTAGCGCAGCGGGCGGCCGCCGTCGACGGCGAAGGACCGGCCGGTGACGTAGCGGCTGGTAAACAGATAGTCGATAAGGTCGCTAATCTCTTTTTCGCCTGGGGCGATTTTCATCAGCGATTTATCCAGCGCCTGCTGACGATAGGCTTCGTCGTCACCCTCATTAAACATAATCAGCGACGGGGCGATGGCGTTGACCTTGATCTCCGGCGCCAGCTTGCGGGCGAAGGAGCGGGTCATATTGTCCAGCGCGGCTTTGCTGGCGGCGTAGGCGATATGTTTATCGCTGCCGCGCTCCACGACGTAATCGGTAATATGGATAATATCACTGGCGGCATGGCCGTGGCCGCGCAGCAGATCCTCCAGCGCGTGGTTGAGCAGGTAGGGGGCATGGACGTGGATCTGCATCATGCGGTTGATCACTGTGCTCAGCGCAACCCCCGGCTTCTCCGCCATCCAGTCGCTGGCGTTGTGGATGATGGCGCGCAGACCGCTGGTGTGCGACTTGACCGCTTCGGCGAAGGTGAGTATGCCGTCATCGCTGCTGAAATCGGCCTGCAGACAGAGGGCGCCCGCGTCGCGCAGGCCATCGATCGCCGGATAGGGCGTGCGATAGCTGACGATGACCGGCTGGTGTTGCAGCAGAAAATGGTGTGCCAGCGCGAGACCGATGCGGCGGCCTCCTCCTGTGATCAGAACCGGGCGGGGCTGTTGTTCAGCCATGGGTATCTCCTATGCGTTCTGCGGCAGGGCGAGCGCTTACCCCACCAGCATCCACGTTGCCGGCACAGCGGCAACCAGCAATAAACCAATTAGCGCCAATTCGCGGCGTTTGAGCGAACGATCGTGCTGGTGCGTACGTCGAGCGTACAAAAAGACCAGAAGACCCGGAGCGTAAAGTACCACCGACAACAGCAAATGCACAGGTCCCGACGCGTATAATAACCATAAGCCATAAATGCAGGCGCCGATACCCACCGCTTTGTGCAGCGGGCGAGTGGCGATTTTCAGCAGAAAGGCGCCGACCAGCAGATAGGGGACGAGGATCATCTCTGAGGCGATGGTCAGCAGGGTGCCGTAGTCCGACCCGGTCAACCAGATCAGCACCAGCGATACCTGAACGCTGATATTGGTCAGCCACAGCGAGGCGGACGGGGCATTGTTGCGGTTCTGGCGGGCAAACAGGCGCGGGAAGGCTTTATGCGTGGCGGCCAGGAAAGGCACTTCCGCAGCCATAATCGTCCAGCTCAGGTAGGCGCCACACACCGACACGATCAGGCCCGCCGCAATCACGATTTCTCCCCACGAACCCATCATGTTGACCATCAGTCCCGCCATCGACGGGTTACGCATACCGGCCAGTTCGCTGCGCGGCACCACGCCCAGCGACAGCAGGGTGACCAGCAGATAGACCGTGAGGGCGGAGAGCACCGCCAGCAGCGTTGCGCGACCGACATCGCGCTTGTGTCGGGCGCGGGCAGAAACCACGACGGCACCTTCCACGCCAATAAACACCCACAGGGTGATCAGCATGGTGTTTTTAACCTGCTCCCACACGGGGATTCCCAGCGCCAGTCCGCGGAAATCGAGGCGGAACGTATCCAGCTGGAAGGCCAGGGCGGCGAGCGCGATAAACGCGCCCAGCGGCAGGAGTTTGGCGAGGGTGGCCACCAGGTTAATCCCCGCCGCCGTCTGCACGCCGCGCAGGACCAGAAAATGGACAACCCACAGCAAAACCGAAGCGCCAGCGATAGACTGCCAGGTGTTGCCATCGCCAAACAGGCGCAGCTCAGGGGTATCGGTGAAGAAACTGAGCGCCGAAAAGACGATGACCAGATAGGAGACGTTGGCGATCACCGCGCAGAGCCAGTATCCCCAGGCGGAACAGAAGCCAATCAGCTCACCGAACCCTTCGCGGGCGTAGGTGAAGATCCCGCCGTCGAGGTCGGGGCGAATGCGGGTTAACAGCAGCATGGCGAAGGCGAGGAACAGGATCCCGACGCCGGTGATGGCCCAGCCGATAAGCAAAGCGGAGGGGCTGGCTACGGCAGCCATATTTTGCGGCAAACTGAATACGCCAGCGCCGAGCATTGAGCTAAGGACCAGGGCGGTCAGGGCGCTCAGGCCCAGTTTCTTTTCCATTGCATTCCCGAGGTGAAAATGGCTGTTCCAGAATATTTATTTTGCGAAATCGCATAAAAATGGAGGATTGCGCTAAGGCGCGGGATTTTACGGAGTGTCCGGGAGCCATGCAATGGCGGGGGATGAAAAAAAATGAAAAGGCGGCATTGCGCCGCCTTTTTAGCCAGCCAGCAGTGATTATTTGTACAAATCAGCGCTGATGGTGATGTTGCCGCCGCGTTCCTGCCACTGACGGGTGATGTGGTAGTACTTCGCCCCTTTCTTCGCCGCGCGTTTCGCCGTCTGATAGGAGATTTCCGTCATGTTGCCGTAGTTGCCGGTGAACTGGATATTATCGAACGGCACCATTTGCGCCGCGGTCACTTTGTTCACTTCTTCCACTTTGGTGCCGTCCGGCAGCGTGACAGTGTAACGCCCGCCTTTGGAAGACTGGGTCTCGAAGAAACGACCGACGCCAGTGCCTGAGCCTACAGCTGCGGTGGTGGCGACGCCCGGGATTTCCACGTTTTTCGCGGCTTCACCGCCTTTGGCCAGCGCCGCGCGACCGGCGTCAGAGTCTGCCGGGATGGCGTCCGGGCTCTGCAGCACGCGTTTTTCAGCATCTTTTTTATAGATATAAGCGGTAATGCGCTGGTTGCCGCCCTGGTTGGCATCCACCTGGCGCACGATAAAGAACGCATAGGCGCCTTTCGCTTTTGCCGCTTTGGTGATGGCATCATTGACTTCCGGCTGGCTGCGATAGAAGCCCTGAACGGTGACAGTGTCGTAAGGCATCAGCGTCACGGCCTGATCTTTCGGCAGTTCTACCACGCCATTGATGATGCGATTTTTCGGCGCATCCGCTTGCGGCGCGTTGTCTTTATAGAGGTCAGCCGTGACGCGCCAGTTGCCGCCATTGCCGTAGTCCGACGTGTCGACAACATAGAATGAGGCCGCGCCGTCTTTGTCGGCTTTACGCGATACCGCCTGTACCGCGTCGCCAATGGCATTAAACCGGCCGGTGACGACAACGCGATCGTAGGGCTTCAGCGCAGCCGCCTGCTCCGGGGTCAACTCGGTCGCTGCATGGGCAGACAACGTGGCGGTTGTCAGGAGAGCAGACGCCAGGAGGGTGTTTTTAAGCTTCATAAAAATAATCCTTTGCCTTGCGCAAACCATATACTGGTGTTGTTGTTGACTGAAAACGTTTGATTATTGCATTTAATCGTTGTGACTGTCTGCGTCATTTTTTGCTTGCCGCCCGAATCGTATACTACGGAAAGATAACATTTTTCGATATGTTGAAAAAACAGCCGCTTGACCAGCAAAAACGATAATCGATACCACTTTTATTAGTTAACGTAATGTTAATACAATGATCTCAATGGCGATAAATGGCGTTTTATCACGCTGGATAAGCGGATTATCAGGCCTGAGTGAGAAATTCAGGTAAATATTGCTGCCCGGAACCATCTGTGCTGACAATAAGCAATAAAATCAAAATTTCTGTTTTATCGCAGTAGATCACAATCGCTATTTTCAGT
>OJZM01000654.1_pt1 | contig 12673 bp, 10 predicted proteins | sample 1611181 | NCBI WGS metagenome assembly OJZM01 (sample SAMN04436715, study PRJEB24849) | human gut metagenome | biome: human gut; feature: NICU; material: stool | host: Homo sapiens | place: USA: Saint Louis, MO | collected 2010-09-09 | reverse complement strand
ACAGTAGTACAAACAAAAACTGATGTAAAAAAATACCTTCAAACAATGGGGTTAAGATTAGAGTATAAGGGAAAGTACAAAATTATAGGTGATGAATACGTTATTAGAGAGCTGTTTCTGATAATTGTTCAAGAAAATATATTGGAAATTAATTCTATAAGTGAGGAAGTAAGTAGTTTCGATACAAAAGGACATATAAAACTTACTGATTATTCTTTATAAAAGGATAAGAGATGGGAAAACATTATACTCATATAAATATCTAAATGAAGCTAAAAAAATTAGTTACTTTAGTAATTGTAAAGAACTTTTATGTGAAGAAGCTAATGAAAATGAACAAGCCTATATATGCACTTACATAAGTTCACTTCCCAGCTTAAATAGTGAAGTTAAGGAAGATGTTGTTGAAGAATATGTAGATAAACTTATAGATAAGTTTGAAGTAAATACAGCAATAAAATTAGAAAGTAAGCATGAGTTTAAGAAAAATATTTTAAGGCACCTCCATTCTTCTTACAACAGAATACGATTTAAGTTTCCTATTAGAAATCCAATGTTAGATGAGACTAAGTATAAACATGAGTCACTTTATAAAATTATAAAATCAATTATAGAAAATGAAGAAGAGTTTCCTGTATTTGAGGGGATAAGAGAAGAAGAAATAGGATTTATAGCAGCGTATTTTGGAGGATATTTAAGAGGGTCTAGGGATAATGGTCTAAGAAGAAATAAAGTCTTACTAGTTTGTCCTAATGGTCTTATGGTATCAAAGAGTTTGGAAATACAACTATATAAATACATACCAACCATAGAAATAGTAGGTATAGTATCCATTAAGCAACTAAAAGAAGTAAATGTATACTACGATTACATAATTACAACTATAGATATACAAAATGTAAACAACGTAATTGTTGTAAATCCTCTTTTAACATCATCAGATGTTCAATTACTTATGAACAAACTAATAAGTGTAAAAGAAAACGAGAAGTATTTCAATCTTGAATTAATAATACAAGCTATAAGAAAAAATGGAGTTATCAATAATGAAGAAGCACTAAAAGCTGATTTATTAAACATAATACACAAGATAGATGAAGGAGAGATGTATCAACCAATGTTAAAGGAATTAATTAATGCAGAAAGGGTCAATATAATAAAAAGTGTTAGAGATTGGAAAGAAGCAATAAAAATAGCCTCAAAGCCATTGTTAGAAGATAACTCTATAGAAGAGTTATATATAGAAAATATGATAAAGTCAGTTGAGAAATATGGACCATATATTGTTTTAGCTGATAGATTTGCTCTACCACATGCAAGTTCTAAAGAAGGAGTAAACAAGCTTGCTATGTCTTTACTAATAGTAGAAGATGAAGTTGATTTATTAGGAAAACCAGTAAATATATTTATGGTATTAGCTGCTGTAGATAACACTACTCACATTAGAGCATTAGCATCACTATCAGAGATGATGTACGAGGAAGAAAATGTAAAACTAATAATTAATGGTGATAAAAGTTCAATACTAGAACTTATAAATAAGCAAAATTAGGAGGAATGAAAAATGAAGATATTAGCAGTATGTGGTTTTGGTGTAGGTTCATCAATGGTATTAAAAATGACAATACAAAAGGCTCTAAAGCAGTTAGGTATAGAATGTGAAGTAGAAAATACAGATATAAATTCAGCTAGAGGTGCTGATTGTGACTGTATATTCACAAGTCAAGAATTGTTAAATGAATTAAAAGGAACTTGTAATGTAGATGTATATCCAGTTAAAAAGTACATGGATTTAGCAGAAGTCACAGAAGTTGTTCAAACTTTTTTAAGTGATAAAAATGATAAGAAATAGTATAAGTTTTAAAAAGTAAATTTAAGTTAATCAGAATAAAATAAAAACTTACTAAATTCAAAAATAGTAAGAAAGAGAGGAGGGATTTAGTGGTAGAAAACTTAAACAGTTGACCTATCACTAAAAAATATAATGCTTGATTTTATTTCAAATAATATTTTACGTAATCCATCTATGTTAATTGGATTAATAGCAGCATTTGGTCTTGTACTACAGAAGAAGAAAGCATCTGATGTTATAAAGGGGTCACTACTTGCAGCTTTCGGAATTATAATTATGGAGACTGGAACAGGTATGTTAGTTAGTTCAATAGCACCAATTAATGGAGCTTTCCAAAGTATAAGTGGTGGTGCAGTAACAAAAGGTTTAAGTGATGTTACTTTTACTGCAAGTTATGGTGGAATTATAGGTTTAGCAATGTTTGCGGGTTTAGCTATTCACCTAATGATAGCAAGATTTACTCCTATTAAGACAATCTTTTTAACAGGTCACATGCTTTATTGGTTCCCATTCATATTTGTAGCTTCAGGAGTTGAAGCTGGATTAAATGGTGGAGTATTAATAGCTTTTGCAGCAGTATTATCAGCACTCTATTGGTCAATAATGCCTTGGTTATTAAGAAAATATGTGTTTGATGTTATAGGAGATGATTCTTTTACATTAGGTCATCCATCTGGTTGTTTAGCACTTATATCAGGATTTGTTGCTAAATTAGTAGGAAATAAAGAAAAATCTACAGAAGATATAAACATACCTCAAAGTTTATCATTTTTTAGAGAAATATCTATAAGTGGTGGAATGGCAGTGTTTTTAATGTTTATAGTTGTTGGGATAGTAATACCAGGTGCGTTTAAAGATAGTAATGAGTTTATTGGAACGTATGCAATAAAGCAAGGTCTTTCTTTTGGAGCAGGTCTTATAATAATGCTTCATGGGGTAAGAATGCTAATAAATCAAATAATGCCAGCATTTCAAGGTATATCTGAAAAAGTTGTGCCAAATGCACTACCTGCTTTTGACTGTCCAATATTATTTAATTATAAACCAAATGCTGTATTAATGGGATTCTTAGTTGCTATGCTAACATCTACAGCTATGATTTTAATATGTAACTACTTTAATGTATTTAATTTGCTACTTATACCACTTGTTATAACTTCATTCTTTGAGTGTGGAGCAGCAGCAGTAATAGGAGAATCACAAGGTGGTATACGTGGAGCTATAATAGGTACAGCTATAGCTGCAATATTTATGGTAGTTTTAGTAGGAATATCTGCTGTAATTTACTCAGGAACTATTCAAAATTGGATACTAATATTTGGAGGTAATGACCTTTCATTATTTGGTATAATCAGTAGGTTTATAGGTTCACTATTTGGAGGAATATTATAGATATGAAATTTAAATACATAGATGAGATAAGAAGATTAATTGATATAATAGAAAACGAAGAAAAAGTCAATATGGAAAAAGCAGTACAAATCTTTGTTGAAGCAATAGAAAGTAAAAATGCTATATTTTCATTTGGAGCTTCACATGCAGGAATATTAACAGAAGAATTATTCTATAGAGCAGGTGGCTGTGTTCTTATAAATCCAGTATTTGCAAAATCTCTAATGTTAGATACAGCGCCTATAACTCACACAAGTAAGATGGAAAGATTAGAAGGATATGGTACAGCTCTAGCTGATAAAACTCCAATTAAAAAAGGAGATGTAGTTATAGTTCATTCAGTATCTGGTAGAAATCCAGTAAGTATAGAGTTTGCTATGAAAGCTAAGGAAAATAAGGCAATAGTAATATGTATAACTAATTTAAGTTACTCAAAAAGTGTATCTTCAAGACATTCTTCAGGAAAAAAACTTTATGAAGTATGCGATTTAGTGATAGATAATCATGGTCAAAAGGGAGATGCCTGTGTAGAGATAGATGGATTAAACCAAAAAGTTAGTCCAACTTCTACTGTAATAGCAACTACTGTGATGAACTCTATTATAGCTCAAGCTACTCAGGAATTAGTTAATAAAGGGCTAAAGAATCCTCCGATTTTCTATAGTGCAAATATTGATGGTGGAGATGAGTTAAATAAGAAGATTTTTGATGAATATAAAAGTGTAATTCATTATGAATATTAAGGTTAAAAAAATATGTTAATGAACTTTGAAGTTTATCAACAAAGAATATTAATAATATATAATAAATGCTATCATTTAAAAGCTGTAGGTAAAAATCTACAGCTTTTTATTATTGTAGATTAAAAAGATGCGTAATTAAATTTTAAATTGGAGAAAATAAATTGGAAGGTATCAATTATAAATATTAGAAACGTTGTCATAGAAAAAAACTATATTAAAAAAAAGTACATAGAAAAAACTGATTAGACAATAAATACATGCTTTGATAATATTTTAAATGGAGTGAAAATGTGTAGAATTATAATGAAAAAAGAAAATAAAAATGAAAAAAGAAAATAAAATGGAGGGAATAAAAGTGGGTATGTTAAAAAAATTATGTTCACTAGCTATGGTAGCAATTATGACTACAACACTTATAACAGGGTGTTCAAGTGGAAATGGAAAAGATTCAAAAAAGGATGGCGAAAAAGAAAAACTAGTTCTTTGGATGCCACCAGTAGAAAATAATATGAAGGAAGTTTGGGACCCTATTTTAGATAAATTTGAGGAAAAAAATAACTGTGAAGTAGATTTACAGATAATTCCTTGGGATAATTATTCTGAAAAATTTGCAACAGCTATAAGTGCTGGCGAAGGTCCAGATGTAGGATATATGTATGCAGAAATGTATCCACAGTTTATAGAAAGTGGAGCAGTAGAAGATTTGACTAATTATGCAACTAAAGAGGATAAAGAGCAATCTATTTATATAAAAACATCTGAAATGATGGGTGGAATGTATGGTATGCCATTCCAAGCAGCAAATCCAGGGGTATTATACTATAACAAGGATATTTTAGAGAAATTAGGAGAAAAACCTCCTAAAACATGGGAAGATTTTAAAAGAATTTGTAAAAAAGCAACACAAGATACTGATGGTGATGGAAAGATAGACCAATGGGGATTAGCTCAGGGATGGGGAGCTAAAACTTTTGGTAACTTAAACTGGAACTGGTATCCTTATTTATGGCAAGCTGGTGGAGATATCTTTAATGATGATTTAAAATCGGTTAAATTTAATGATAAGAGTGGTTTAGAAGCAGCTAATTTCTTAAAAGAATTACAAGCATATGTGCCTGAAGATTCTTTATCTAAAGATAGTAATGAAATGATAGAAAGTGTATTTGGACCAGGGAAAGCAGCATTTACAATAATGTTATCTTCTGCTGCAACAAGTGTATTTGATGAATCATTCCCGGATTTAAATTGGGGATTTGTAACTGGACTAGAAGATAAGAAAGCAGCAACTTTTGGAGCAGTAGACCATTTATCTTTAATGTCATCTGCTAAAAATAAAGAACTTGCATACAAGTTAATACAACATATGTTAAGTGTTGAATCAATGACAGAATTTCATAAAGCAATACCAAGAGCACCAATAACAAAAGGTGAACCATATCAAGGTGATGAAAGATTCAAAGAAATGGTGGAAAATGACAAAAATGTATATAGACCATTAGTAGTAGGACCTCATGGAGTTGAAATATATGAATATTTATGGAAAGAACTTCAAACTATGATTTCAGGAGATAAAACTCCAAAACAAGCGTTAGATGATGCTGCAAAATATTCAAATGATTTATTAGCACAATAAAAGTTTAAAGCTGTAATATGTTGTAAAGGACTTTACAGATTAAAATTAGCATTGTATTTATAAATACAATGCTAATATTTATATTGGAGAGGATAAAATGGAAAACTTAGTTAGAGAGTTTGAAGAAAATTCAAAAAGAAAAAAAACAAAATTAAATATTAAACCATATATGTATATATTGCCATTGGGAATAATTTTAGTGGCGTTTTATGTGATACCAATAATAATGTCAATATACTTTAGTTTTACAAAGTATAATATTATTAGTCCAGCTACTTTTATAGGTTTAGAAAATTATAAAAAATTATTTACAGATGAAACATTAAAAGTATCTATTATAAATACTATTAAATTTACTGTTGTTGTAGTACCTTGCCAAACTATATTATCATTGATTTTGGCTGTTTGGATTACAGGAAAAGGAAATAGTAAAATAGCTTCATTTGCTAAAGGTGCTATATTTATACCAGTATTATCATCTATGGTTTTGATAGGTATGGTATGGAGGGCTTTATTGAATGGAGAAGGTTCTATTATATATCAGGTATTAGGTGCCTTTGGAATAGAATCATCTAAACTTTTAGGAGATAGTAAGACAGCATTACCTACACTTATGTTTATATCTATGTGGAAAAATATAGGGTATTTCATGGTAATTTATATTTCAGCTATAATGAATTTACCAAAACACTGCTATGAAGTAGCGAAGGTTGATGGGGCTACAAAACTTCAAGAATTTATAAAAATAACTGTACCTTTATTGAAACCAACTACAATAATGGTTGTATTTTTAGGGTCGATATGGTCATTACAAGTATTTGACTTAATTTATACTGTGACAGGTGGAGGTCCAGGTATATCTACTATGAGTATAGTTATGCATGCATTTAACTTAAACTTTAAAAACTTTAATTCTGGATATGCAATGACTGTAGCAAACGTATTATTTTTGTTAATAGCAGTAGTTTCGATTTTACAAAATAAGCTTGTAAGACGAGACAATTCAGATTTTTAGAAAGGTAGGTATAATATGAAAACAGCAAGAAGATTATTAAGTGATGGTTTACTTTTATTTATAGCGTGTGCAAGTTTGGTACCTTTTATATACATGTTGATAATATCATTGAAGATAACATATAACTCATATAGTTTGGATATATCTTTTTCAACAGTAACCCTTCAAAACTATATAGATATTTTTACTAAAAAAGGATTTGCACAATATTTTTTTAATACAGCAATAGTATCTTTTTCAGGTGTATTATTAAATTTAGTATTTAGTACATTAGCAGGATATTCTTTTGCGAAGATGGATTTTAAAGGTAGTGATAAGTTATTTTTATTTATGATAATGACTTTAATTATACCTTCCCAAGTTACAATGATACCACTATATATAATAATGAAACACTTAGGATGGATAAATAGTTATCTTGCACTTATTATGCCAATACCAACTGCATTTGGCGTATTTATAATGAGACAAGCTATTTTAGGAGTACCAAAAGAGTTATTAGAATCAGCAAAGATAGATGGTTGCTCGGATTTTAGAATTTTAATACAAATAGTGTTGCCTTTAATTAAACCAGCATTAATTACACTAGCAATATTTACTTTTATGGGAGCATGGAACGAGTTTATGTGGCCTCTTATAGCTACAACTAAAGATGCAATGAGAACATTAACAGTTGGATTATCTACTCTTAAGACATTCCAGATAACTAATTATGGACAGATGATGGCAGGGGCTACAATAACATTTTTACCTCCATTTATTTTCTATTTGATTTTACAGAGTAAATTTGTTGAAGGTGTGTCTTTGTCTGGTATAAAAGGTTAAATAGTCTAATTTAATAATATATAAAGAAACTTATATAAATATGGAGGAATTTAAACTATGGAAATTTCATATGTACTGAAAGATTGCACATTCAAACACAATAAATACTCAGTTGTAGAAGCTGAAACTTGGAAAGATAAGGATTTGGATATTGTAGTAGCTAAAGGTGAAAAATTTGCATTTCAAATTATGTTAAAAGCAACAGAAGAATTTAATTGTACAATTGATAAAAGTAGTGCTATATCATGGAAAGGCCTGGGAAATAGAGTAAGGTTAGCATTAAATATGCCTAATAGTTTAGAAAATAATTTTAGTATAAATATATTAGGATATGTTCAAGATGATACAAAGGCATTTGTGAATGATGCTATTTTAAGGGATAAAGATGTGTTAGTAGAGCAATATTTGCCTCAAACATTTTGGATTGAAGGTCAAGTACCAGAAGATTTTGAAGAAAATAACCTTGATATAGGTATTGATATATTTAAAAGCTTTGGATATGAAGACGAAGAAAAAGTTTGTACAATTGATGTTCCTGTAAAAGTAAGAAATGTTGTGCTAAAGCCTTTAGATGAAAGCAAGTTCTTTTTAGATTTATGGCAACATCCAAGCTGTTTAGCTAGAATGTATAAAGTTGAGTTATGGTCTGATATACATTTTGAAATAGTCGATAACTATTTAAAAGAATTAGCATCTTTAGGAGAAAAAGTTGCAACAGTTATAGTTTCAGATTATCCATGGGCAGGGCAAAGTTGTTATAAAGTTTATAAAAATCCATCAAACTTATATGAATATAACATGGTAAGTGTATCAAAAGGATTGGATGGAAAGATTAAATGTAACTTTGAGAGTATGGATAGGTATATAAGCATAGCTGATAAGTATAAAATGGCTAAGGAGATAGATTTATTTGGTCTATTAGGTAATTGGTGTGCTGGTGAGTTTGGAAATCCTGTAGAAGGTTATAAGGACCCTATAAGAGTAAGATATTTTGATGAAAAGGATAAAGTATTTAAATTTATAAACAATACAAATGATTTAAAAGAATATATAGGATTAGTATTAAATCATTTAATAGAGTGTGGATTATGGGACAGAGTAAGGATTATAGCTGATGAACCAAATAATCCAGAAGTAGTCAAAGAATGTATAGAATTTATAAATTCTACTGTAGGTACTCATCAAGTTAAATATAAATCAGCAACTCACGACCAAAACTTTTTAGACAGAGCTAAAGATGAAATTGATGATATGTCAATAAATTTAAAACTTACTATACAAAATTATAAAGATATAGAAAGTCTTAAGAAAAAAATCAATGACAAGGGTGGGATATTGACTTGGTTTGTATGCTGTTTTCCAGAGAAACCAAATAGTTTTTTAAGTTCTCCTTTTGTAGAAAATAGAATAATAGGATGGTATACTTATTACTTTGGTCTTGATGGATTTTTAAGATGGGACTATAATTTATGGACAGAAGACCCTTGGAAAGATTCAAGTTACAAATTCCCTATTTGGAAAGCTGGAGATATGTTCTTTGTTTATCCTGGAAAAGATTTAAAGCCAGTTAGAAGTGTCAGAATGGAGAATTTAAGATTTGGAATACAGGACTTTGAGTTATTTACAATGTTAGAAAAAGAAAAGGGAAGAGAGTATATAGAAGTTGAGCTTATGCAAGAATTATTAAATAAAAAAGAAAATGCTGAAATTAAAGGTTTTGGTGACATAGAACTAGGATATTCACTTGATAATTGGGGATATGATAAAGTTAAAAAATATGTATTAGAGTTGTTAGACAGAGTATAAAAAATATAAGAGTGTCTCAAAATGAACTTTTTAGTTCATGAGGCACTCTTTTTGTATGAAATCAATATAGTTTCATTGTTTCAACAATGAAAAATAGGATTATTTCTATTCTAAGACAGCCCTTTAGTTTTTTAGTTGTATTCAATGTTTTAAAACTAACTATAAACGCTATAAAGTTTATAAATGACAATAATTATATATAACATGATGTACTTTAATTTGCTATAATAGGGATTGAATAATATTATATGGAAGATAACATTGTTTGGGGGGATTAATATAAAAAGAATAGGTATTATTATAATGTTTTTTTTAAGTATATCTTTTATTGGATTTTATCTTGTAATAAGAGATAACAGTGATACAGTTAAGATGCAACGAGGGATAAATATAGGTAATGCACTAGAATCACCTAAGGATTTTCCGTGGGATGTAAAAATGTCAAATAAGTTTTTTGATGATATAAAAGATGCAGGTTTTGACACAGTACGTATACCAGTAAGGTTTTCTGATTATACGTCAGATTCTGATAATTTTAAAATTGATGAAGAATTTTTTAAAAAGATTGATAAATATGTAGATTATGCATTGGATAAAGACTTAATAGTTGTGTTGGATTTACACCATTTTGAAGAAATTATGAAAGAACCAAGAGTTCATAAAGAAAAGTTTTTAAAAATATGGCAACAGATAGCTAATAGGTATCAAAAATATGATAAAAAATTGGTATTTGAATTATTAAATGAACCTAAAGAAAATTTATATTCACAGTTACTAAACGAATACATTGAAGAAGCAATAAAGATAATTAGAAAAACTAACCCTAAAAGAACTATTATAGTAGGACCATATAATTTCTATCAAATTGATTATTTGAATGAATTAAATATTCCTAAAGATTCTAATATAGTAGTTTCCTTTCACTATTACGAGCCAAATGATTTTGCATTTCAAGGAAATATATATCATAAGGGATTTGAGCACTTAAGCAATATTACTTGGGAAGGAACAAACGAACAAATGGATTATTTAAAAAAAAGGTTTGATACTGTGGAAAATTGGGCAAATAAAAATAAGGTAAAAATCTTCTTGGGTGAATTTGGAATAACAAAAGAGGCACCAGAAGCTTCAAGAAGAGCATGGATAAAAGCTGTAAGAGAAGAAGCTGAAAAACGAAACTTTTCATGGGCTTATTGGGAGCTTGCATCTGGATTTGGTATATACAATCAAATTGAAGGGACTTGGGATAGAGATATATTAAGTGCATTAATAGAAAAGAGGTGATTTTATGAAGAAAAATTCAAAAAAGATACTTATAACTTTAACTATTATTACTAATGTCATATATATATTGTGGAGAATTTTTTACACAGTACCTAAAGAAGAAGGGAAGTTTGCCTTAATATGTGCCATAATACTTCTTTTTGTAGAGATAATGGGCATGATGGAAATGTTTGTGCATTATTATGGTATGTCAAATATTGAGTACCCTGAAAAACCAATCATAAGTGAAGAACTTTATCCACATGTAGATGTATTCATTGCAACATATAATGAATCTGTTGATTTGGTGAGAAAAACTGTAAATGGGTGTATTCATATGCAGTATCCAGATAAGAAAAAGGTACATATATACATATGTGATGATGGAAATCGTGAAGAAATGTGTATTCTAGCAGAAAAAATGGGTGTAAATTACATAACTAGAACTGAAAGAGAAGGAGCAAAAGCTGGAAATTTAAATAATGCAATGCAACATACAAATTCCCCTTTGATTGCTACATTTGATGCAGATATGATACCAATGCATGACTTTTTAATTGCTACAGTACCATACTTTTTGAAAAATGAGCAAGCTAAAAAAGATGGAGAAAAAGAGGAGTATGAAAAGGTTGGTTTTGTGCAAACTCCACAGAGTTTTTATAATCCAGACTTGTTTCAATTTAATCTGCACTCTGAAGGAAGGATTCCAAATGAGCAAGATTATTTTTACAGAGACATTCAATTGGCTAGAAATAGGACAAATTCTGTAATTTATGGTGGTAGTAATACAGTTATTTCAAGGGAAGCACTTGAAGAAGTTGATGGATTTTATACTTATTCTATTACAGAAGATTTTGCAACAGGTATCTTAATTCAAAGTAAGGGGTATAGATGTTATGCTATTCCAGAAGTACATGCATCAGGTTTATCTCCTACAGATTTAAAAAGTCTTATTAAGCAACGTGAAAGATGGGCACGTGGATGTATACAAACTGGTAGACGTCTAAATATTTTGTTTAGGAGAGGTTTAGGTTTTTGGCAGAAAATAAGTTATATTTCTTCAATTACTTATTGGTATGCAAGTATAAAACGCTTTGTATATATAATGGCACCTATTTTATTTTCTGTGTTTAATGTGATTGTAGTAAAATGTACGTTACTTCAAGTATTGGTATTTTGGTTGCCAATGTATATTTTAAGTAGTTTATCTCTTAAAATATTTTCTCAAAATATAAGAAATACTAGATGGACCAATATATATGAAACTATAATGTTTCAGTCTTTAATGCCAGCAGTAATACTTGAAACGTTTGCAATATCTAAAAATAAATTTTCAGTAACAAATAAGAGTAAATTAGAAGAAAATAGAATGTATAAGTTTTTACAGGGAATACCTTATTTTATTTACATGGTCTTATCTATCATAGGAATTTTAAAAATGTTTGTAGCAATATTTAAAATGAGTTCAATGACATATTCAGTTGTATTATTTTGGTTGATTGGAAACCTTTTTAACCTTGTTATGGCTACATTATTTATATCAGGGAGACAGCAGTTAAGAAAGTCTGAGCGTTATATTGCTGAAATTGATTTTAAGTTAAAGCAAAATTCTTATGTTCTTTCTTCAAAAACAATTGATATATCAGAAAATGGGTTTGCATTTTTGCTAGAAAATCCAGAATATATTTCCCCAGAAGAAGAGTTTGAGGTAGAGTTTAGAGAAAAATCTGGAAATGAAATGTATATAGCTAATATGAAAGCAAAGATTGTTAATGTTGTGGAAGTAAATTCAAAGTGGAAATATGCAGCTTATATTACACATATTGAAGATAGTGAAATAGATAATTGGATGTGTATTGTTCACGATAGAATACCTACTTTACCAATGACAATATCTAATCAACTAGGTTTCTTTGATGATTTGCAAATTAATGTAAAAAAACGTATTGAAAAAACTAGAACATTATCACGAAGAAGTCCAAGAATCAATATGAATTTTCAGATGGATATAAAAAATACAGGTAAATTAAGAATAGTGAATTTTAATTATCAATATGTATTATTAAATTTTGAGAATAAAAGTATTTATCCTAAAGAAATAGCATTGGAAATTAATGAAAATATTGTGTTAGAATGTGATTTGT
>OJZM01000649.1_pt1 | contig 12786 bp, 13 predicted proteins | sample 1611181 | NCBI WGS metagenome assembly OJZM01 (sample SAMN04436715, study PRJEB24849) | human gut metagenome | biome: human gut; feature: NICU; material: stool | host: Homo sapiens | place: USA: Saint Louis, MO | collected 2010-09-09 | reverse complement strand
ATGTAATCAAAGAATTAGAAAAAATAAAAATAAAATATAATATACAGCTATTTCAAAAGAATAATGAAGAAGATTTGCTTACTGATACTGATACTTATTTATATGAGTTTAAAGATTTAATTAATGAAACTAATAAGAAAATAGAACTAGATAACCATAATTCTTACAATACGTATTATTTAGTATTTAAAGAAAGAAGCATTGAGAAAATAAAAAGTAGTATTATAATGACAATTTCTTTATTAAAATCTCTTGATTTCACATTTCAGGATAAAGATGAAGTTAAAGGTTTTATATCTGCTTATAATGGTAAAAATTATGAAAGCGTAGGAAAAAGTAATAAAGGTTTAAGATTAACTACAAAAAGAAAATCTGCCTTCTATTTTAATCCTTATTCAGAAGAGCAAACAACTTGGATAAATCTTGTGACAGGAATAAAAAATGATAAAGATAAATCATTATTTTTAAATAATTTGAATTTTAAATATTTCATAAATAGTTCTTATAATAAATTTCCATTATTAGGAATAGTATCTAAAGATAGTTCCTCTCTTGGATTTATTGAAACTATTGAAAATAGTGTAAAAGATAGTTCGTTATTATATGTGGGTAAATATAAACTAACTAATAATAATTTTTATATTAATCCATTTGATACAATTATAGGGTATGATTCCCCTGAAGGGTTAGAACTTAACTTAATAAAGAACTTTGTTAATCTCATTTTTGGAACGAAAGAAACAGATTATAAAGAATTAGATAATATTATAGAACAGTTATATAAGAATAAAAAATATTGTAATACAAACGAATATAGAGAAATAAAACATGAACTAGCAAAACTAAAAATATATAATGAAGAGTTATCTTGGAGAACTATCAGAAATATTTTTGCGGATGCTAAAAATACAAGATTAGCTTATTTTGCTCACAAAAATTCAATGCCTACTATAGCAGATTTACTATCTTTAGTTGAGCAAAGAAAAAAGAAGAATAATTCAGATATGGATTACTATGAAATAGAGAAGAATATAAAGGAATTGATGGAATCTTATCCATTTTTACTAAAATCTACGACTGTTGATATAGAAGATAAAGAAAAAATAACAATGTTCGATTTAAATTTAGATAATACAATCAAATATAAAGACATTATATATTTAGCAACAGCAAGTCATATATATAAAAAATATATGTATAATATGGCTGATGTATATGGATTTAATAAGAATATTAATGAAGGCTGTATTGAAATAATAAAAGATAAAAGATTGAGAGAAATACCAAGAAGAATAATATTAGATGATATAGATTTGATGAAAGTAAATAACCAATTAAATATTATTTTAGAGGATTCTTTTACTCTTATGGCAAGAGAAGCTAGAAAATATTGTGTAGATATGACGTATGTAATGGACGCTAATATTAATTCTACAATCGTAAGTTTCTTTACATCTGTATTTTCTTTTTCTAAAGATTCTGCAATAATGGAATGTATAGATATGAGATTGGATGAAAAAGAAAATAATACTTATTCGTTAAGTAATAGTAAAACTATTCCTTTATATATTTGGTTAGACACAAAGCATGGTCGTAAAAGCAATATTTTAGCTCTTAATGTAACATCAAAAGAATATTGGGCTACAACACCAATAAAAGAAGAAATAGAACTCAGAAAAAAATGTTATGATTTATATAAAGGGAAAAAAGCTAGAGAAATATTATCTTTAACTTATCCTGATGGTTTGACTTCATTAATAAAAAATGATTTATATAATGAAAAACAGGCTTTTCAAGAGATATTAAAAAACGAATAAAAATATTGATTTAAACATTAAATAATGTCATAATTATTGTTATGGATGATGCGAAGCACGCATGGACTCCGGTGGCTGCGTGCGAAACGCCATACGGAGTGAGACCGTCATCCTACTGATAATAAGGCCGACCGGGTTGTGACCGGGCAGCACCAGACGGTGCCGGAGATTTATCTTCGAGTCGATGCCGCTGATAATCGGTTTCAGCTATCAGGACTAAGCCACCTAGCGGTGGCTTTTTTATTTTTAAGGAGAATTAAAATGAATGCTAAAGAACTACACGAAAAAGCAAAACAGATTGCAGAAACATTACCCGGAAGCTATCCAGATTTTCCATTTGGACCAGAACATTTAGTCTATCGAGTAGAAAATAAAATCTTTTTATTTGTTTCAGAAATACATGGTAAAAGGATAGTTACGTTAAAAAGTGATCCTGACCAAGCAATGATCAATAAGAGTATCTTTTCAGGTATACAGGGAGGATATCATATGAATAAAAAGCATTGGATAACTATTGTTCCTGATAGTCAGTAACCCCGCCCTGTCGGACGAGGCTTGAGAATGAAAACAGGTTTATCGTTTTCGATAAAGAAAAACCAATTAGTTTTCCTGAACAAGTCTGCGACTTGGATTAACTGACCAGCCTTAGTCTGTAAAACAGCGAGTTTTACAGACTACGTTAAAAAACAGATGACACCATAGGATATCTCTCCAGTTCTATGCAATGTCGTAATACATTAAACATTTCTTTGGGGAAGGAAAAGTGTGTACTACATGGTAAAATGTAATTTCTTCGAAATTGCATAAAAACCGAAATGTTTTTTAACTTTGGCGAGGAGATCTTACTTTATGAAAAACGGCGTTTTTCATAAGAGATAATAAGGTAACTTATTAAAAAATAAATAATAAAAGGAAAGTAATGATTAGCGATCATGTTTTTAGTAATTCCTTTATATATATTTTTCATAACAGATGACGATATTGTATATAATCGGAAAAATAAAGAGATACTCAATAAGTATATAAAAGAAGATTCAGAAGTTATTAGATCTAAAAATAAGATTGAAGAAACTTCTCATTCACTTCATAAATGAGGATATACTATGCCAAAGATAGTGAGAGGAAAAATAATAGAAATAAATTCTATTATAGAGAAGAAAAAATCATCAGGATATAAAGCAACAGAAGACCATGTTGAATATATTCTGACTCTCGAAAACGGAAAAACATATCAAACAGGATGTTCTATCGATAATTTGAAGGTAAATGATTATGTTGATATTGTTATTTTTAATAGGGAGGGGTGGAATAGTGAAAAAATCAATGTAATTTTAAATGAGGTAACAGCAAAAAAAATATTATCAGATTATGAGTTATATGATAAATTTTATTATATAGGGTTAATGTTAGTGACCTTTGCTATATGTCATATAACATATGATATAGTTACTAGTGGTACCGAATTAGCTATGCGTATTTTATTTTTATTGTTTATGTTATTTACTGCTTTCTATACTTATAATTCTGGTTCTAAAATAAAAAAAAGCTTCTCTTTAGAAGATAGAAATTTGATAAAAAAATATAGGAAAGGTTATAAGGTAAATGATGAAAAATCAGCATGTATAAAAATGAATATAAATAAAAAGGTTAGAGTTTTATGAATAAAATAGTCAGAGGAAAAATAAAATCAATAGATGCTTCTGTAGGTAAAAGGAAAGGATACAGCTTTGAAGCGAATATAGACACTCTTGAATATATCATAACATTAGATAATGGTAAGAAATATCAAACTAATTGTTCTATTGAAGATTTTAAAGTAGGTGATTTAATAGATATAGCGGTCTTTAAAAAAGTAAAAGAACATGTAAAAGAAGATTATGAAAATGACTGTATTATTCTAAATCAGTATACAGCCAAAAACATTTTGACTGATAAAATATGTCATAATGCGGATAATTATCTATTATTTTTAATGTCTTTTTGTTCAACTTTATTCTTAACGTTTGATATTATTTCTAAATCTATTTTTCAGTTTATTCCTTTAGTATTGCTTTCAACTATGTTTGTTATTTTGGGACACATCATATTAAATACTATAAAAGGAATGAAAAATAAAGAATCTCTTTTTTCAGAAGAAGATTATGTTTTAATGAAAAAATATAGGGATGGATGTATTATAAAAAATGAAGAATATTTAAATCTTAATAAAGTTAAACATAAAGAGGCTGTATGAGAAGAAAAATAATCAGGGGGAAAATAAAATCTATAGATTCTGTTATAGATAAAATAGATTACAAATCTAGCGATGGAGAGATTGATGTTATTAAATATTGTATAAGATTAGAAAATGATGAAAATGAATATAGAACAACAACATCATTAGGAAACATAAAGGAAGGCGATTTAATAGATGTTTATTATTACGATGATGATAATAAGATAAAACATGAATGCGTAATTTTAAATAAAAAGACATCAGCAAGATTATTAAGACATAGTAGATTTGATAGCTTTATAAACTATTACATGATGTTCGTTTCAGTATGTGGATTATATGAAATGATAAGTGACATAGGAAAAATTAATAAACAAGGATTTCAAGGGATTGGCGATACTATTATGTTTGTAACTATTTGCATAATGTGTATATTCTTATTTTGTGCCTCAATAAAAATGCTGTCAAAGAATATTACAAGAAAAGAAAGGGCTTTACTTAAAGAATACAAAAAAGGTAAAATATTAAATAATTCTGATATTTTTATGTCAGATATAGAAAAAGTAAAAGAAAAAATAACAGCCTAATGCATAGGCTGTTTATATTTTTAATGAATATTACTGGAAGTGTCATGAGTAATACAAGATATATAGTTAACAGGTTTATCCCCAAAAATCTGTTTTTGAACACTTTCAACAAATGCTGTATGTTCTTTACGTTGTTTTTTATGTTGCTCCTCTATTTCTTTCATTTTTTTGATCGCATTAATTAAGTTTGCCTGATTCTGAGTAATATCAGCCATAGTGGGAGGTTTTCGATCAACAAGCTGATTAATACATTCTAATCTTTGATCAAATTGTTCTTCTGTCATCAAAATATTGAAACCTTGCCCCTTTGGGCGGGATCCATGCATATTACTAATAGGCATAGCTATACCCATCAAAACGGTAAAGCATAATGCAGTTCTTCCAGCCTATGCCTTCTACTACACCTTGTTTTACTTTTATATTGAAGCTTCCACTTGACCTTACCGCTACTTTCCCTTTATACGTTCCTTTTTTCTTTCCCTTCAACACCACAGCTTTCACTATATCACCTGTTTTAAATCCTCGCACTATTTTAGGTCCTTTCGCTTTCCCTCTCGGAAAACCATATTTATCCACCAGACACATCTGCCTGTTATTTCTTCTTTCCTTTTTTATCAACAATGGCTTTAACTTTTTAGATATATATACCTTAGCTCCCGTTGTGCCTGCGCACAACGCATCTATATAATGCTCCTTCTTATATCCTTGACTTACTCTGTTATACTTCGTTTCTGCTCCCGTTCCCGTCAGAACAGGCACATTTAAATCAGACAGTTCTTTTACGATTTGTTTTCGGGTTATATTGACCGCTGCAGCATCTTTTAATGAACTTTTTAACTGTGCTTTTATCTTTTTCAATAACACCGGGTTATCCTTTAAAAACTCCTCGATTAGTAAATTATCTTTTTTCTCATTACATGACCTACAGGATAACACCAGATTGCTTATTCTGTTACTTCCCCCACGGCTACGTGGGATAACATGTTCTTTTTCAAATGGCACATTCTTGGCCTCACAATAGACGCAGCTATAATGGTATTTCTCAAGCAAATATTCCTTTACTTCATAATCAAACAGCGTACCACGCTGGTATTCGATACCTTCAACAGCAGCGTTTTCCATCTTTTGCATATCAAGCTTAACTGATTCTACGGTGATAAAACCAACAGGAGCATAACGCATGAAACGCTTAGACCATTCCACTATATTATCCACACGGCTCTGTACGGATGGAGCCAGCCATCCTTTATGCTTGCTTCTTACACGATTAAGGAACCGTGCTTGTCTGTAGCGGGTTTTACGGTTTCTTCTGGCCCTTCTTATCATACGGCGACTATCTAAATTGCTTTTTATTTCCTGCCCTCTGTGAGTTAACACAGCAGCATATATAGCAGACAGCCTGTTTTTCCCATGTAAAACCAGCCCTATTCCTGTTTGTTTTGAACCCGGATCAAATTTAAGTTCAATGGGCTGTATATATCCCTCTGAACGCTGAGTTAACTGTATAGTAAAAGGATAAAGACGCTTAACTCTTGCTTTTTTGCTATGCAATAGCTGTCTTGCCCTTGCCGGGTGGCAGGGCATTAAAGCTTTACCTGTTTTACTTAATACAAAAACTCTATTCAATTTTAAAATATCCTTTATTAATAAAAATAAGTTACCTTATTGTCTCTTATGAAAAACAGCGTTTTCATAAAGTAAGATCTCCTCGCCAAAGTTAAAAAACATTTCATGTAAAACACACTTTCCCTTACCCCAAAGAAATGTTTAATGTATTACGACAGTCATGAAAATGGGTTCATCATTTTCGAAGCATAGAACTGGAGAAGCATTCTATGGTGTCATCTGTTTCTTAACGTAGTCTGTAAAATTCAGCGTTTTACAGATTAAGGCTGGTCAGTTAATCCAAGTCGGAGACTTGTTAGAAAAACCATTCGGTTTTTCTTTATCGAAAACGATAAACCTGTTTTCATTATTAATCCTCGTCCGACAGGGCGGGGTTACTGACATTAGTTGAAAAATAAGTTTGTTCTAGAATCTCTTTCAGTTTTTGTTTAACGAGTTATTTCACGTCTTTCATTTTCATCTCCAGTTAACATTTGATGTTATTTTAGCTTTTTACAGCATGTAAAACAAGCAAGTTTACTCATAGAATATTATAGTAGCTCATATTTTTTTGTAATGAAGATATCATATCGGGTATAATAAAAGTTTTAATGAACTGGAGTAAAGAAAATGAAAAAAATAGTAAGAGGTAAAATAAAGTCTATAAATGCTGCAGTTATAAGGCAAGAAGCTAAATCTAATGGTGAAGATATAGAATGTATAGAGTATAGAATAATATTAGAAAATGATAATAATGAATATATAACAAAAAGTTCTCTCAATTTTAAAGAAGGAGATGTTGTTGATATTTGTTTTGATGCTGATAAGAAAAATAAAGATAATATTAAAAGAGGTGTAATCGTTAATAAAAAAGTATCTAATAAATTATTGGAACAATTTAAGATGATAAAAATATTAAGGTGGGTTTCTTATTCGTTATTATCAAGTATATGTGCTCTTTTCACTTATTCAATATATTTATCAAATATTCCTATGGATTTATTCTCTTGGGTATTCTGTAGTTTCATTGCTTTTGTATACGTGGTATTTATCGTATGTATGGAAGATTTATATAATAAAAATAAGTTGTCTAAAGAAGATGAAAAAGTGTTAAAACAGTACAAAAAAGATTTCAAGATAGAAAATGAAGAATCTTTAGATAAAGTAAAACAAGTACAAGTAATATAAAATCTTTTGTTGTGACTAATCCGTGTTTCTGTTACAATGGAGTTTTTAATAATTGGAGAAAAGTATGAACAACAATATGACTTTCGTGCGTGATTGTAGTGGTTCTGTAGATCCTAAAGTTTTACGTGAATGTTTGGATAAGATTACAGCTACTGTTAAAGATCCTAATGTGCCAGAGAAAGATCTGACTCAGATGAAGAAAAAAGCATCTCATATCTCTGATATGATTGATAAAGTGCTTAATAAATAAAAGGGAAACGATTATGGATGCGATTAATATTATTCTTGAATTCGATTCAGATAAAAGAGATGAAATAGAAAAAGATATTTATTCTCCTGAACGGGAATTTGTGGATTTCAATATTCTACTGCCTTGTCCACAAGAACTCATAGAACAGGTTTCAGGCTCTCCAGAACGAGCTGGGGTCGATTTGGTTAAAAAATATAATAAGAGATTCGATATTGCAAGTCCTACTCTCAGAGATGATGTCAGAGCGTTTTTAGACGAATATAAAAAAGAAGAGCATTTCTTAACGAGAGATGTCTTTGTTGAAGATCCTCAAAATATGGAAAGCGTTATAAATTCTGTTATTGCTTATCAAAAATACGGTTTTGCTAACTGGTACGAGTTTAATTATGATAAATGGGGCGTGAGTCAAAACGCATTCCATTTTGGTAAGAAAAGAAGAACAAATTCAGGTGGATTTTACTTTGTAACAGGTGGAGGCATTCCTGTTAAATGGTTGTTAGCATTATCTAAAAAATGGCCTGACGTAGTGTTTAAAGTATATTCAAGAATGGAGTTTTTAGATAGAGGTGGTTTTGTCAGTGTATATCATTTCAAGAATAATGAGTATATCAGAGTGCCTGATGAAAAAAGGAATTTTTAAATAAAAAGGGGCTTGGTGCTCCTTTTTTATTAAACATTGTATATTTTTATATCCAATAAAAAGTTAAGTAAAATGATATTATACAAAATTGGGAGAAACATATGAAAGCCATATTTCTATTAAAAGAAAACAAAAAGACTATCGAAAGACATATAGTAAGAATTCCAGAAGTTCATGAGGAAAACTTTTCAAAAGATGTAAAAAGTCTGACGAAATTTGAAAATGATGAAAAAGAAAGAGTATTTAAACATAAAAGCATACCTCAAGAGAAAATAGCAATAATGTATCATTATGAGGATTGGTCAGAAGAGCAGGAAGCAACAAGAGAGAGGATGATTAACCTTAGAGGGATAAAAGACTTTAAGCATGAATGGGATGATGCGCCTGTATTTGAGCATGAAACTATTTGGGAACTCTATAAAGCAATTGGTTATGATCATAAAAAGAAAAAATACATAGATTAAAAAATCTATGAATATAATAGGTAAAAGATAAATAAGGATTACTAATGTTAGAAAAAATAAAACATGACGACATATATCAAGTTAGTAAAAACTTCAAAAATAAAAATGGAGAAAGCTGTCAAAAAATTATTTCAACATTAGATATAAATGATAATAAATCGTCAAGAAAAATCGGTTTTTGTGAGAAAGCTTCGATATTACTATATAATCTGTTTAATGGTCCACAAAAAAATAAAATAAGAACTGGTATTATTACAAATATAGAACAAGTTGTTGATCACAACAAAATAATATCAACTATATTTGAAATAGATAATAAGAAATATGTAACTGCTTCTATAATGGATAATAAGAAGATTGGGGATAACATAGAGTTTTATATAAATGGTAATCAGGAATCTTATTTTAATTTTTCTGAGAGAGCTATTATTTTAGACAAAAGTAGCACAAAGAAAATAAGGAATAATAAAACTATTAACAAGATAGGAGGTTATTTTTTTGTATTTTTAACACTTTCTATATTCTTCTTAATAGGCAAAATATTTTCTTATCATGGGTTTTCTTTTTTATCGTTTTTCTACTGCTGGTTAATGACAAGTTTTATACCTATAACATTAGGTTTATCGACATCATTATTGGAAAAAGGCAAATCATATTATTTTAATGATAGAGATCAAAAAATAATTAAAGAATACATTAAAGGGAATAAGATAGAGGCTACTTTTAATATCTATTCATCGAGTCATAGTAAAGAGGGGATAAAAACTGTTATATAAAGGTGATTTTCTGTCCGAAGGAATATTTAAAATTAATTTATAAAAATACTTCATTTATGTTTTGTTATTATTTATCCCTAAATAAAACAATAAATATTTGATAATTATAAAAATATGGAATATATTATTCTAATAGAGGAAATAGATTATGGCAGAAAAAATAAAACAACTCAAAACATTTTCACTTCATGAGAAAAACATGAAGTATGTTGTTATGATGAAAAAAGCTGTTCTGCGATATAAACACCTCGAAAATATGTTAAACATCATCCTTGGTAAAGAAGTTGAAAGCATCTTTGCTCTACCTAAAGAAAAAAGAGACTTCTCTTTTTTTAACCTGTTAACTAACAGTATCATCATGAAGGCCGTTATCTCTGGCAACAGTGGTGGCGAGAAAACTCAAGAATCCATAAAAAAATGTAAATCCTTCCTGAGCGAAAACCATAATGACATATACCAGCAGTTGCTGTCCGAAGGGCAGCAACTTAATGATAAAAATATTTCTCAGATTGTAACACGTTTAGCGAAAGACTGGAAAAATAGCTTTAAAAAATTGAGCCTATATTATGCTAATTCGAGAAAGTTTACAGGAAAACCAGAAATACCTAAGCCAAAGAAATTAAGTAAAATATTTAACTATTCAGTTCCGCTGGAAGTCAGTAAGTTTTCCCTGAAAAAGAAAAACCGTTTAGGTATTAATATCTGGAAAAAAATGGAATATGTATTCTTCCGGGATAATGATTATATAAAAGATAAAAGGATTAATAATGTGACCGTAGCGTTGTCTCACGGCCATATCTATTATCAGATTTCTTACGAAAGCAAAAATGAGCCTAAAAAAAATAAGCAGCAATCAAATGAAAAAGGACAGTCTTCAGAAAGAAAAAAAATAGCAGGTTTAGATATAGGTGTATATCATTTATTTTCATTGTTTGTGAATGACAGAAATACAGCTTCCGTAGTTTATCGTAATACTAAAATGATTCATTATAACTGTTCATTTAATAAACACATGGCTAAGTTAAATAAAGAGCTGACAAAGCATGTAGCTGAATACAGAAATATAACTAAAAAAGATGGTTCTGTTTCTTTGGTTCCTGAGAAATATACATCATATGGTCATCATATAAAGAAACAAATGAGTAATATGTTTAACGCACGTAATCTATTTATGCAAGGAGAGATGAATAAACTGTCTTCGGCATTACTTAGTTATTTGAAAAGCAATGGAGTTTCAGATTTAGTTATATCCAAGAACTTATCTTTTGCAAAAATAAAAGGAACCATAAAGCAGCATAAAAAAACAAAACAAAAATTTTATCAAATTCCATTTGGTAGATTACTGAATCTGCTTGAAGAAAAATCGATAAAATATGATGTTAAGATAACAGATATAGACGAAAGCTATACATCAAAAACAAGCAGCCTGACGGCTGATGTAAATAAAGTAAAACAAATGGCTCTCATTAAAGAGCCTATTATACCTGCTGAACTAAACGGTGTTCGTGGTGTAAAAAGAGGTAAAATAACAAGAGGATTGTTCCGGGATAATGTATTGAATACCGTAATCAATGCGGATATCAATGCAGCGGTAAATCATATTAAGGTAGCTTTTCCTGATTTGATATGTGCTAAAAGGCTGTTAGAAAACAGAATAAAGCTAAACAATCCTAAGAAAATAAAAAGTGCTAACGAGTTTTCCTTCTTTGTGAAAGAGAATAGTGTCAGCAAGAAAAAAGAGGTTGATGTTGAGTCACAACCTGCTTTATACGTTCATAATTTGATATGATTACGCAACTACGTAGTATTTATGTTTTATATGTATGATCATGTTTAAAAGAACGGATGATTAGGATTCGAAAGATATGTATAATCAAATAGGTATGTAATGCGAAATTACTAATCTAAAGTTGTTGTAAAATATAATGAATAGATAGTAACTTAAATAGTATAGAAGATTTAAATATTTTATTAAATAAGAAAACCTCAAGTATATATTAAAAGCCTCTTCGGAGGCTTTTTTATCATATAAAAGTAGAAGTATTAGGGCATATTTAAAGTTTTTTTAAATTTTCTAAAAGAAAATATTGAGTATCTTGTGTTATTAATTTCATTGATAGGATATGATTATTAAACAAATTAAGAAATAAAACTTGATTTTCATTTTCTAATAGAGTATCTTTATCAGTATCAAGATTTACAAAAACCTATGGGGATGAACTGGATTCGACAGGGTGCGTAGATTGGAGATGCATGTAGTGGGAAATTGCCACTTAAAAAGTTAAAAAAAATAGTTGCAAACGACGAAAGTTACGCAGTAGCCGCTTAATACCCGGCATACCGCCTGCCACCGAGAAGATGCTCATACTTCGGAGATTATGGCAGTCAAAAAAGATTGAGATCGCTTTGAAGCTTTCTTACAGTGGATAAGTTAAATAAATAGTAAGATCGTATTAAGTAGCTGTGTTTGTTCAGAAGCTAAATACTAAAATCAATAACAAACTAAACATGTAGTATCGAAGATTAAAACATTTTGGACGCGAGAGTCGGTGCTCGCCATCTCCACCAAAACCACTAAGCCTCACCAGAAATGGTGGGGTTTTTTATTGTCATATAAAAATAATTAATAGGAGTAAGTTATGAAACTTTTTAAAAGTAAAAATAGTGGAATAATAATGTTTGAGGAAAATATTGTAAGTGAAGAAGATTGTAAAGATTTTATAAATAAAATAGGAAGCTTTTTAATAAATGGGAAAATAAATGAATCAACAAAAATAATCGTAAAAAATGATAAAATAATACCTCATAATCAATTCAATAATTTCAAAAAAATTGAATCGTATAAAGAAAATATATACGAATATAATCATTACAGTGGTAAAAAACAACACTATATTCAGAAATACTTCATGTATTCATTTTTTAAGCTATATAAAAATAATAGAAATATGAAATTAATAAATATAGATAACTTTAAAATAAGAGGCTCTTCAAATATTATATTAGAAAAGAATCCTGAAAGTAAATGTTTAAACGACATAGCATCTAAAGATTACTTTTTTTCTCCAAAAGATGCTTCCTATTTAGATAGAGTAATAAGCTCTTATGAAAAAAAATCAGAAATAATAATAAGAGAAATAAATAAACATTTAGATTATAATAGTTCATTGCCGGAAGTGAAAATTATTATAGAAGATTTAGTAATACCTATGTATATGAAAAATATCCATAAACACAATGAAGA
>OJZM01000640.1_pt1 | contig 13175 bp, 11 predicted proteins | sample 1611181 | NCBI WGS metagenome assembly OJZM01 (sample SAMN04436715, study PRJEB24849) | human gut metagenome | biome: human gut; feature: NICU; material: stool | host: Homo sapiens | place: USA: Saint Louis, MO | collected 2010-09-09 | reverse complement strand
ATTTTTGAGCTATGTACAAGAAGCATTTTATTCTAGCTTAATTTGACAAATCATAGGATAAGAAAATTCTAAATTTTTTCATGTTATCTCCTCCTAATATCCAAAATCAGAAGATAGCTTAATCAAACTTCCTAGACGTTCTATTTCTAGTCTTAAAACTTCTTCTCCCAGATCAGTAATTTTGTAAACTCTTCTTCTTTTTTCCCTACTTGGAATTTCTTCTATCCAATTAAGTTTAAGTAAATTTTCAATCGCTCCGTACATAGTTCCAGCAGCTACCTTAACTGATCCCTCGCTTAACTTATCAATTTCTTGAATAATAGCATATCCATGAGCAGGTGTAGTTAAAACTAGCAGAATATAAAAAGTTGTTTCAGTTAAAGGTAAATATGGATTTCTAATCATATAAAGACACTCCTCTTAATATACAGTTCCATTATATAAAGCTTAACTATATACATAGTATATGAATTGACAGACATCGGTACGCCAATCGTCAAACAGCATAATGGTATCAATGAGATCACCTTATATTATGACTTGCCGCTCTTCTTTTATTTCATCATCGGGTTGACCTTCATTGGTTGGCTGATTTTATTCATCATGTTTATTAGAAGTCGGATACATTCATAAAAAAATGAGGTCGAGACAAAAATCGTTTATGAGAAATTAGAGAAAAAACGAACAATACATTTTTTGTATTGCTCGTTTTTTTTAAATTTCCGAAAAACCTGCCTTTCGGACGTCGTTTATTTGAGAGAGGTTAGGACAGAAGTGTTTAACTCTGAGAAATAAGAAGAAATGAACGAAAATTGCTTTTCAAATTTTTGTTCATTTCGGCTTATTTAAGAGGGAGTTGCTTCTGCTCCCGTCGTTTATTCGAGAGTCTGTAGCAAACCTGGTTTTTAGATTTGTCCCATATTCTTATTGTGACAATATTCCTTCGTTTCTCTTCACTCCAACGTGACTGCTACCCCATAATGATCACTGACAATCGGGCCATTTTCCCCGTCAAAAATACGTTGATAACTTGTAACAAAGCAATCTTGTGGTACATAAATATAGTCGATACGTAGCCCCTCTTTATTGTTTTCCCAGCCATCGATTCTCTTTTCGATCGTTGCTTCAGCTTGTTTTTTTTGCGCGATTGGATAAGCATCACGAATAGGCAACTGACTTTTTGCCACTAAATCGTACCCGCTGCCTTCAGCAGGATTGTTGAAATCCCCTAATAGATACAGTGGTGTTGTAAGAGGCGCTAAACTTGCTTCTAATTCTTTCCACTCAAATGCAAATCCGCTTTTTTCATCTGCCCACCAAGAAAAATGACAACTTGCTACAGTAATACATTGTGTTTTGACAGAGGTTTGACCTACTAATATTTTTCGAGTATGGTAATCCTCTTTTTCTTTTGTTTCGGAGACTAGGTGCGTTTGACTAGTTAGTGGTTGTTTGGAAAGAAGCGCATTGCCTTCCTCATAGATAGCATAGCCGATATGACTCATTTCCCAACTCCAATAGTAAGTTTCACCTTGTTCTGCTAAGAGCTGGATCAAGCAATAGGCAAAGTTATCCGAGCGGACAGGCGTTTGTTCCTGCACCTGACTAAAATTCTTCAGCTGCTCACTGGTTAGTCGTTTTGCGTCCATCGTTTGATTGACTTCTTGCAATGCGATCACATCATATTGTTCATGACAGATTTTTTGAGCGATCTGTTTTAATTTTTCTTGTGGTTCCTCTTCTAACCAACTATGCGTATTCAACGTCATTATTTTCATATAATTCTCCTTCTTAATGGGATGGGTCGAAACATTGCTCCCACCTTCTGGATCCATATAGGTAAAGACCCCAAAGTAGTTTATTCAAAAAATAAGCCAATAATCCCTGAAATAGGAAAAGCAATTTCGGGATTATCGGCTTACTTCTAGGAGTTACACACATCGAACACATTCTTTCGATATGAAATACACACATGAACTTCTGTGATTCTTTACAAGTTTATTTTCCCGATCACTGTTCCTCGTTCAGTGTCTCCTAATTTATTGATGGTCAGCCCATTGACTTTGTCATCTGTAAAGACTACTATGATCGTCGTTTCTTTCCCTTCGTTCTTGATTGCATCTAGATTCATCTGAGCAATCGTTGTTCCTGCTACTACTTCTTGGCCTTCAGAAACTAAGATCTCAAACGCTGGCTGGCTCATCTGAACAGTATCCAGTCCCATATGGATCAAAACATCTGCTCCTTCTGCTGTTTGCATGCCAATTGCATGCTTGGTTGGGAAGACACTCACGATTTTACCAGAAAGTGGTGCCGTCACTTCTCCGGTGGCAGGAATGACAGCAAAGCCATCACCCATCATCTTTTGTGAAAAGACTGGATCATTCACATCTGTTAAAGCAATTACCTCACCAGTTGCTACAGTGAATAATTCTTTTTCGATACCTAAAACATGTTTCTCTTCATTCTTCTCATTTTTATTTGTTGCCTCAACTGTTGGCTCTGGAATATCAGCGCCTGATTGTAGTAAATCTTCAATATCCGATTTCAACACATCCGCTTTTGGTCCATACACGGCTTGCACACCTTTGTCCTTAACGATCAAGCCCATCGCTCCAGCACGTTTCCATTCTTCTTCTGAACCGACTTTCCCAGGATCCTCGACGCTGACACGTAAACGAGTCATACAAGCATCTACATCCTTGATGTTTTCTTTTCCACCTAACAAATGGATGATCTTAATGATTTGTTGATCTGCATTAGTTGCAGAACCTGACGGCGTTTCTTCACTGTCGTTATCATAGTTCCCATTACGTCCTGGTGTAGCATAATTGAATTTTTTGATCAAAAAGTTTGCCACAAAATACGTCAATACTCCAAATAATATGACACAGATAACAAAATTGAGCAAGTCGATACCTAATCCTGCTTTGATCGCTAATGGTGTACGTGTCAATAGTTCAATGTTCCCAAATGAATGGACACGTAAAGGTAGAATATCTGCCATTGCAAAAGCTGCCCCTTGGATCACAGAATAAACAATGTAAAGAGGTACAGCTGCAAACATGAACATGAACTCTAATGGTTCGGTTACACCTGTTAAGAAAACTGCAAGTGCTGCTGAAAAATACATTGATTTATATTTAGACTTTTTGTCTGGATCAACATTACGGTACATCGCTAGTGCTAATCCCATCAAGATACCGGAAGAACCAATCATTTGTCCCACTTTAAAACGAGCAGGTGTCCAGTTCGTCAATACGAATTCATATTGCGACATATCGCCGGCGCCTTTCAAGTTGACCAAATCAGTCGCCCACGCCAACCATAAAGGATCTTGTCCAAATACTTGTGTTCCCGCTTGCGCACCAGATAATATCTCATAGGTACCACCTAGCTGCGTATAATTGATTGGGATCGTCAACATGTGATGTAAGCCAAATGGTAACAATAGACGTTCCAATGTACCATATAGGAATGGTGCTAAAATCGGAGCGCTTTCTTTTGACTCTGCAATCCACAATCCAAAGTTATTGATCCCTGCTTGGACATTCGGCCATACAATAGCAAGAATCAATGCAACAATCGTTGACCACAAAATAACTACAAAAGGAACAAATCTTTTTCCATTAAAGAACGATAATGCGTCAGGTAATTTACGATAATTGTAATATTTATTATAGGCCATCGCCCCAACGAACCCTGCAATAATCCCAACAAATACCCCCATATTTAGTGCTGGTGCTTCTAATACACTGGTAAAGAACCCTTTAACCATGATTTTCGTGCCAAACAAGGTATGCGTAAATGCGTCTTCATTTGCCAACATCTCATTAGTCACACCAAAAATTGCTCCTGTGATCCGATTGATCAATATAAATGAGATCCCCGCAGCGAATGCTCCCCCTGCTCGTTCTTTTGCCCAACTACCACCTATCGCTAGTGCAAATAAAAGATGTAAATTTCCGATAATTGCCCAACCAATATTTTCGATCACGCCACCCGTTGTAACTAAAGGTGCAAGATCAGGATTGATCAACGGAATCGATTTACCGATACTGATCATCAAACCTGCCGCTGGCATAACTGCCACAACGACCATTAAAGCCTTTCCAAATTTTTGCCAAAACTCAAAGCTAAATATTTTTTTCATTTCCTCATCTCCTTTGTGCAATCGGTTTCGTTGTTAGTTATTATAGCGTGTATTTCTTTTTTTGTAAATGCTTTATTTCGTATTTTTATGCTTTTTCTGTAAGTACCCAATCGTTCTTTATACATTATTTCTGTTCATATTATAGTAGTAAATATTGATACAATCGCTTTTGTTTTGTTTTTTCATCCACTTCAAAATTTAATTTCACTTTTCTAGTTGACTTGCGCAATCGGTTGCGTTTATTATGGACGTATAAACGACAACGTCTAGGAGGAGAACAATGAAACAAATTAAACGGTTATTTCAGATCGACCCTTGGAAAATCAGCACGAATAAATTAGATAAAGAAAATTTACGCTTGCAAGAATCATTGACCAGTATCGGTAACGGATATATGGGTATGCGCGGAAATTTTGAAGAAGCATATTCTGGTGATCATCACCAAGGAACCTATTTAGCAGGTGTTTGGTACCCTGACAAAACACGTGTTGGCTGGTGGAAAAACGGCTATCCTGAATATTTTGGAAAAGTAATCAATGCAGTCGATTTTATCGCTATGGATCTTTTTATCGATGATCAGCTGATTGATCTAGCTACACTTACTACTGAAGATTTTTATTGGGAATTAAACATGAAAAACGGTGTTTTGACACGTAGTTATACAGTCACTACCCCATCAAACAAAGTTCGTCTTTCATTCGAGCGCTTTTTAAGTATTGTCAAAAATGAAGCCGCTTATATTCGCTTAACCATTGAAATGTTGGAAGGAAATGGAACTGTAAAAGTTATTTCTAAGCTAGATAGCAATGTCCAAAACGAAGACAGCAATTACGATGAACACTTTTGGAATGACATCGATCATGGCGTCAAGGAAGAAATAGCGTACTTAACGACTAAAACGATCCCGAATAATTTTGAGATCGAACAATTTACAGTGACCGCTGGGATGCGCCACTACGTTGATGGAAAATTATATACGCCAAGCTACCAAGAGGGCACCTTAGCAATCGAAGGTTCATTCACCTTTGACTTAAATGAAAATGAAACACTTCTTATCGACAAAGAAGTATTGATTTTCACAAGCCGAGATATCCCTGAAGCGCAACAAGCGACACATCTCTTTAAAGAATTCAACGAATTGAACGTTCACTATCCCCAAGCAAAAGAGGAGCAAACAGCCGCTTGGTCTAAACGATGGGAATTGGCAGATGTAGTCATTGAAGGAGACGATGAAGCACAACAAGGAATCCGTTTCAACCTCTTCCAGCTATTTTCTACTTATTATGGCGAAGATGAACGTTTGAATATTGGACCAAAAGGCTTCACTGGCGAAAAATATGGTGGTGCAACTTACTGGGATACTGAAGCCTATGCAGTGCCTCTGTACCTCGCTTTAGCGAAACCTGAAGTCACTAAGAATCTCTTGAAGTACCGCCATAACCAATTGCCACAAGCAATCCATAATGCACAACAGCAAGGGCTAAAGGGCGCGTTATATCCAATGGTCACTTTCACAGGTGTCGAATGCCACAATGAATGGGAAATCACCTTTGAAGAAATCCATCGAAATGGCGCAATTGCCTACGCTATTTATAATTATACTAACTACACTGGCGACATCGACTATTTAAAAAATGAAGGTTTAGAAGTCTTAGCAGAAATCGCTCGCTTTTGGGCAGACCGAGTCCATTTTTCTAAACGAAACAATCAATATATGATCCACGGGGTTACAGGACCGAACGAATATGAGAATAATATCAACAACAATTGGTACACGAATACGATTGCTTGTTGGGTACTACGTTACACACGAGAAAATTATTTGAAGTTCAAAGAAGAGAGCACTGCTAAAATCAGCGACGATGAATTGGCACATTGGCAAGAAATTGCTGAAAATATGTACTTCCCAGTAGATGAAGAATTAGGGATTTTTGTTCAACACGATACTTTCTTAGACAAAGATCTCAAACCAGTAGCGGAACTATCCGCAAGTGAATTGCCATTGAATCAGCATTGGTCATGGGACAAGATCCTTCGTTCTTGCTTCATTAAACAAGCAGACGTTTTACAAGGTATCTACTTCTTCAATGATTCATTTACAAAAGAAGAAAAACAACGCAACTTTGATTTTTACGAGCCAATGACTGTCCATGAGTCTTCCCTATCTCCTAGTATCCATGCTATTTTAGCTGCTGAACTAGGCATGGAAGACAAAGCCGTTGAAATGTATCAACGCACTGCTCGTTTAGATTTAGATAACTATAACAATGATACAGAGGATGGCTTACACATCACTTCAATGACCGGAAGTTGGCTTGCTATCGTACAAGGATTCGCGCAAATGAAGACAGATCATGAACAATTAAGATTTGCACCATTCTTACCTAAAACATGGTCTGCTTATTCATTCCATATCAATTATCGCGGCCGCTTGTTATTTGTCGCCGTTTCAAATGAACAGGTAACATTGAACCTCTTATCTGGCGAAGCTTTACCGCTAGAAATCTACGAAAAAGCGTATGTGCTTACTGATCATTTGACTATTCCATTACGAGAAGGTGAAGCGAATGTTTAAAGGTGTATTATTCGACTTAGATGGCGTTATTACAGATACCGCTGAATTCCATTACCTTGCTTGGAAAAAGCTAGGTGATGAGATCGGTATTCCCTTCGATCGGTCATTCAACGAACAATTGAAGGGTGTAAGCAGAGAAGATTCTCTGACTCTCCTTCTTGCTCATGGAAAAAAAGAAGAGCAATTCTCAAAAACAGAATTTCTCGAATTAGCGAAAAGAAAAAATGATTATTATCTTGAAATGATCCAATCGATCACACCAAAAGATGTTTTTCCAGGGATTTTAGAATTATTAAAAGACTTACGGGCAAACAATATCAAGATTTCACTAGCATCTGCAAGCAAAAATGGCCCTTTCCTACTTGCCAAGATGGATTTAGAAAGCTACTTTGACGCGATTGCTGATCCGGCAAAAGTCGCTAATGGAAAGCCTGAACCAGATATTTTTCTACTTGCTGCGAAAGAAATCGGTTTGACCCCTCGTGACTGCATCGGGATCGAGGATGCAAAAGCTGGAATCGCTGCGATCATTGCTAGTGGTGCGCAACCTATCGGCGTAGGACGTTCAGAAGATCTTGGGGAGGATATTCCAATCGTACCTGATACAGCTTCATTGACTTTCGATTACTTGAAAAAAACGTGGCAGCCAAATGCCTGAACCTTCTATTTCAGTGACTCCTATCCCCAACACTGAATTAAAAAAAATAACATTGAAGAACGATGAATTGACCGTCGTTCTTCTAAATTATGGCGCTAGACTTCACCAAATCTTTGCTCCAGATAACAAAGGACATTTAGAAAACGTCTTACTTTCTTATGATGAACTTTCAGATGTTTTAACCGATGAAAGTTTCTTTGGAGCCACAGTCGGTCCCGTAGCAGGCAGAATCCGAAATGCTACATGGGGAAATCATCAACTTGAAAAAAACGCCGGCAACCACCATATCCACGGAGGAACAAATGGATGGTCTTTCCAATATTGGGATGTCGAAGTGTTCAAAAATCCACAGTCGATCGGCGTTGTCTTTTATTTACAAGACACTTTTTCCGATTATCCTGGTCCTATCACAGCAACGATCACGTATCAGCTAACTGCGAATAGCCTGGAAATGATCACAAAAACGAACAGTCCCGTCGAGACGATCTGCAATCCAACCAATCATGCCTATTTCAACCTTTCTGGGAATGGTAAATGTGACATTGATACACATGAACTGGCTATCCAAGCAGAAAGTCTATTGGTATTAGATGAAGATAAACTACCAACAGGCGAACAAATCAATCAAGCGGATTTACCGATCAATTTCAAGAAACCACATACAATCGAAGAAATTCTCAACGCTTATCCAGAAGGACTTGATGACGTTTTTGTTCTTACTACACCGAAACGTTCAAAAAAGGTGCTGTGTCTTTCAGAAAAACAATCTGGACGCCAGTTGTCTATAGCAACAACAAATAGAAGTGTGGTATTATTTTCTACGACTGGTTTTGAAGCTGATTTTATGATCAACGGGAAACATATGCATTCAAACTATGGTTTAGCCATCGAGCCACAAGAATTTCCGGATCTAGTCCATTTACCTGAACTCGGTTCGATCGCTTTGTACCCTGGTCAAGAAAAGGTCAACCATACGACCTATCAGTTTACTATTTTACCGAATGAACAGATAGCAAATACTCAATAGTTGCTTGTTTTGATTACGAATAGCTCAGAAAAGAAGAGATTTTTATTTAGAAGAAAGGTGTTTAAATTATGGGGTTCTGTTGCGAAGTTTGAAAATCAAACGCGCCCTCTCTGAACTCCAAATATCTTAGGCTGTTATTCCCATTAATACCTTGATTTCAGTAGACACCGAAAAGCCGAAGAGCGTTCCATTTCTTCGGTTCTTTTTATATATTCCTCGAATGGTCTCCATGCCCTTAATCGTGGAAGAGGCTGTACGGAGACTTTGATAAAATTTATTTCGTCGTTTAATAGGTCGATGGTCTTGTTCTATTAAATTGTTAAGATACTTCACAGTTCGGTGCTCTGTCTTAGTATATAAACCCACACTCTGTAACTTTCTAAAGGCGGAGCCAAGAGAAGGTGCTTTATCGGTCACAATTGCTTTCGGCTCACCAAACTGTTTATGGAGTCGTTTTAAGAAAGCATAGGCTGCTTGCGTATCCCGTTTCTTTCGTAACCAGATATCTAAGGTTAAGCCGTCCGCATCAATTGCACGATAAAGATAATGCCAACGTCCCTTAATTTTGATATACGTTTCGTCCATTTTCCATGAATAGAAGGATTGTCTATTTTTCTTCTTCCAAAGATAATAGAGGACTTTGCTGTACTCTTGTACCCAACGATAAATCGTAGTATGACAAACATTTATTCCACGATCATATAACAATTCCTGAACTTCACGATAGCTTAGATTGTAACGCAGGTAGTAACCAACAGCGACAATAATGACGTCTTTTTTGAATTGTTTGCCTTTAAAATGATTCATTACTCTGTCCTCTCTGTCTTTTTTCTCAATTTTACACTAAAATAGATTTTTTGGAAAACTTTGCAACAGAACCCTATTTATAAACTGTAAAAGCCTAACTTTGAACGACAGCATAAACTGTTGCAAAAGTTAGGCTTTTTATCTGCTTTCGTGTGTCTACCTAGAGCTTTTTCTGACAGAAGTATTTACCAAAAGTTAAACGAAGAAAGTGAAAATCGAGAAGAAAGAATCACTCTTTAGCATGAAAAAAAAGAACTTTATCCTGATTAAAATAACGAAACAATCAAATATGACTTGTGCAAAAAAAGAGATGAGACCACTGCTACTTTTAGCAATGGTCTCACCTCTGTTTTACTGGTTATCGTCAGGTCAAAACGGTTTTTTTACAACCTATCTGCGGTATTCAAGAAGCTGTTTTTCTCTGTTCATTCTTATTGCTTGATGCAGACCAGCCTTTTCACAACCTAACACGCGGTGTTCAAAGAGCTGACCTTCAACAATAAGTCAAAACGCTCTTTTTACAACCTCTATTCACGGTGTTCAAGAAGCAACTCCTCAGCAATAAGCGCTAGATTTCCAAAATATGAGAAACTATTTTAGAAATCTAGTTCTTATTTGCTCGGAGCTGGACGCTTCTTTCACAACCTCTATCCTCGATCTTTTTGGTCATACACTTCTTTGACGTTGATAAATTGATCAAGTATTGGATTTTCTCCTTTTAGGTCAGCTTCGAAACGGATACCGTCAATATTGATTCTGGCGTTACGGTAGTAGTCAGTTCCTAGTTGTCCCCATGCAGGAGTTGAGGCATCGACATTGCAGAAGATATCAAATCCTTGTTGTTTCAAGTAAGCAAATTTTTGATTTGCTTCAGAATAAGGTTGCCAATCGCTGATGTCAGCGCCAAATGGGTAGATCAAAATATTTGTTTTGCCTAAAATAGGTGCAACTTCATTTTGCCAACGTTCATTATCTTGTTGGATATCGGCTAAAGAAGCTTGTGTCATATTCAAGTGTCCCCAAGTATGAGAAGCAAAACTCCAACCATCTTTCTTTAATTGATCAGCAACTTTTTTGGCTGCTTCGATTTCTTTGTTTGTTTTTTCGTTATCACCATATTCTGATTTTGATGTACGGTAACCTAATACACCATTATAGCCTGTTAAAGCTAATGTTCCTTTGGCGCCTTGATAAGAAAAATCGGGATGTTTTTTAATGAATGAATCGATCAATGGAACCATATCATAGTCACCAACAGTTTCCTTCTTATTGTCGATATAAATATTCTTGATTTGGTTCTGTTTATCGACAATCAACTTACTTGGAAATCCTGAATTGTCCATGTATTCATAATAGCTGACATCGTCTTGCGAAAGAATTAACGGTTTCTTTCCTTCTGGAAGAGAAACACCTGTAAAGGTCAGTTTTTCATCTGTTCCTTTTTTGACTAATCCATTTAGATTAACAAGAACATAGTTATTTTTATATAACTGATCAATGGTTTTATTGAATTCGGAAATAGTGACCATATAATCTTTATACCCTTGTGCTTGCTGGGTATGAAAAGCCTTAGCTGGATCAACGATCAGACTATGAAAGAAGACGTGTGAGATTTTGGTCGGGTCTTCCCATTTTACCAAGGATTCTTTTTCTTTTTTCAAAGTTGCTAACAATTGTTGCGCTTCTTTGGCGTCGTCTTTTTCAAGTAAGGCGATGGCTTCATCATAATGATAACTTGCAGCAAGCTGTTTTGCTTGATCAAGCTGTTTCGTCGTTTGTTTATCTTCAACAGGTTTTGAGCTGCTGCTTGAGTGTTGAGTTGTTTGACTAGTGTTTTCTAATTTATTGTTTGTTGCTGCTTGTGTAACAAAAAAGATACTTACACCTAGAATAATAACAGTGCATACAGAAGTGACAGCCAATATGATTTTGTGTGTATGTTTCATTTTATCGTCCCCTACTACTTTTTGATTTCAAAAACCCCCGTAAGCTTTTCTTAACCTTTTGAAAAACTTCCCATAACCATTGTAACGAATATAGAAACAAGTGTAAAAGAAACTTTTGTTTTTTTTGATTTTTCTCTTATTTTCTTTAACTAGAGCGCTTTTTATGAGAAGTACTATTTTGTAAAAGTTATAAAGTGAGAGAGGTGAAAATGTTCGGATTTTCGCTGTTTTTATTTCCAAGAAAAACTAAAATAAACCCGTGGTGCTAGTTAATTTTTTCCTAGAGGAAAATGTCTAAACATGTTGGTAAATCAACAAAAAAACGCATATAGTAGTCTCAAAACTCCCAAGAAATGAGGACTACATATGCGTTCATCAAAATATACTGAACATTATACAGATACTTTTATAACATTCAAGGAAATTATGAGAACTGTTTCTAACATATACCACAATTGTGTACCAGATAAGATTAAAAACCGAAGAAATACTGATCAACTGAAGCAACGCGATACAGTGATTATTGCTTGTATTATATGGGGCATAATTAATGGCTATACTAGCCAAAGAGCCACGTATAGAGCGGTTTGTTCCGTCTTATTTCCTAATGGTGACTTTCCTAGTAGGAGTCGATTCACTCGCTTAAGTTCAAACTTAGCTTACACTATCAAGATTATTCGATACTTTTTCATCAAGAAGCTCACCAAAGGTGAACTAGTCGGAATTATAGATAGTTTTCCTAGTCCATTATGTAAACCAGTTAGAAATAGACAAGCAAAACTATTGAATCAAATAGCCAAAGTTGGCTATAACTCAACAAAAAAATCTTATTTTTATGGTCTTAAAATTCATATGATCGTTACTAAGACTGGCTTTCCGATTACTTACTCAATCACGAATCCAGGTGTCCATGACGTGAAAGTGTTAGAGACTTTATCGGAAGAAGCGAATCTTCCCAATATCCTAAGGGACAAAGGATATATTAGCCATAAAATCCATGAAAAGCTTGCCCTTAAGGGCATTACTATATCCGTTCCGCCACGTAAAAACATGGATAAATCAGAAAAACTAGACCACAGCTTACTTGGAAAACAAAGAAAAACAGTTGAGACTGTTTGTTCTTCCTTAGAAAAATTAGGTTGTCAAAATTTCAACTCACGTTCTGTTAAAGGGCTAGAGAGTAGATTTGAAAGCATATTACTGGCTTACAGTGTTCTATTAAGTCGAGCACAACGACGTTTTGAAGGAACTTTGAGATATTCTTTAGGATATTAAAATTAACTAGCACCACGGGTTAGTATACTATATTTTATCGTTGAGGCATTGTTTCTGAATAACTATAAAATTGCGATTTATCTGTAAAGTTTGCTTTGTATTTACTATTAATTCCAGCTTTTTTAGAAATATCCCCTAATTCTATTAATAATTTTTCATCATTATCAATAAAGCGTATTTTATTATCAAAACCCACGATGTAAATATAATTAACTAATTTATTTACAAGAATTTCAGGATATTTTGCTGTATCAATTTTTTTATATACCTGAAATAAAACATCAGTAATATCTAATAATGCTTTCGTCTGATTAGGTCGTGTCATTAAACTATTGTATAATTCATGTATGACTTTTTTTGTGTGATCAATGTTTATTGAAGTCATTATCGTCCTCCACTAAAACTACCAAAAAGATTATCTCCCCAACGTTTTAACCCTTATGACCATGATTGTCCCCAATTTACCCAACATTTTTCTTTGTTACAATAAAGACCATTTCCATAGTAAGTAGCTGCGTCAACGTCTATTCCTGTACCAATGCCAGCTAGACAAGTTCCTAATATTCCTAGAATAACACAATGTTTCAATACTTTCTTTTTCATAATCATTTTTTCCTTTTCGAATTTCTTAAGATTGCTTGTAATATTAAATATCATTAGTAATTTTATTATATAACATTTTATTATATAACAATGATTGACGTCATAAAAAGTAGGGAGCGTCAATAATTTTG
>OJZM01000627.1_pt1 | contig 13701 bp, 10 predicted proteins | sample 1611181 | NCBI WGS metagenome assembly OJZM01 (sample SAMN04436715, study PRJEB24849) | human gut metagenome | biome: human gut; feature: NICU; material: stool | host: Homo sapiens | place: USA: Saint Louis, MO | collected 2010-09-09 | reverse complement strand
TTTATCGTACTGAGGAGAAACGGTACATGGTACTGATGATCGTCAGCGGCCGCTCGGGCTCGGGGAAATCCGTCGCTCTGCGAGCGCTGGAAGATATGGGCTTTTACTGCGTGGATAACCTGCCGGTCGTGCTGCTGCCCGATCTGGCGCGGTCGCTGGCTGACCGCAATATCTCCGCGGCCGTCAGCATCGACGTGCGTAACATGCCGGAATCACCGGAAATCTTTGAACAGGCGATGCAGAACCTGCCGGAATGCTTTTCTCCGCAATTGCTGTTCCTTGATGCCGATCGTAATACCCTGATCCGCCGTTACAGCGATACTCGTCGCTTACACCCGCTCTCCAGCAAGAACCTGTCGCTCGAAAGCGCCATCGACGAAGAGAGCGACTTGCTGGAGCCACTGCGCTCCCGTGCGGATCTGATCGTCGATACGTCCGAAATGTCGGTGCATGAGCTGGCGGAAATGCTGCGTACTCGCTTGTTAGGCAAACGCGAGCGCGAACTGACGATGGTCTTCGAATCCTTCGGCTTCAAGCACGGTATTCCGATCGATGCTGATTACGTCTTTGACGTGCGCTTTCTGCCAAACCCGCACTGGGATCCGAAACTGCGTCCAATGACCGGTCTGGATAAACCGGTGGCCGCCTTCCTTGACCGGCACACTGAAGTGCACAACTTTATTTACCAGACCCGGAGCTATCTTGAGCTATGGTTACCGATGCTGGAGACCAACAATCGCAGCTATCTGACGGTGGCCATTGGCTGCACCGGCGGTAAACATCGTTCGGTTTATATTGCTGAACAACTGGCTGACTACTTCCGCTCCCGCGGCAAGAACGTACAGTCTCGTCATCGGACGCTGGAAAAACGTAAATCATGACCGTAAAGCAGACCGTTGAAATCACCAATAAGCTGGGCATGCACGCCCGCCCGGCGATGAAACTGTTTGAGCTGATGCAGAATTTCGATGCCGAAGTACTGCTGCGCAACGATGAAGGCACGGAGGCGGAAGCAAACAGCGTGATTGCCCTGCTGATGCTGGACTCCGCGAAAGGGCGGCAGATAGAGGTGGAAGCCAGCGGTCCGCAGGAAGTTGAGGCGCTCGCCGCAGTGATTGCTCTTTTTAATGCCGGATTTGATGAAGACTAAGCGTCACGCTTCCCGGCGACGGCCGACTGGCGACAGTGCCAGCCCCGGCGCCGGATTCACGCGCTAATACAGCTTATGCTCGCGCATAAACCCTTCCCCGCCCAGCTGTCGCATCTGGCGTAAGATCCAAGCCTGGCGGCTGCGCACATAGCCCGAAGGCGCGTCAGCGCGATAGCGGATCGGATTTGGCAGCACCGCGGCCAGCAGAGCCGCTTCCCCCGGCGTCAGCTGGCTGGCAGGCTTATGAAAATAGCGCTGCGCGGCCGCTTCCACACCAAATATCCCATCGCCAAACTCGGCAATATTCAGGTAGACGGTCAGGATCCGCTTTTTACTCCAGACGGTTTCTATACCGACCGTCAGCCCGGCTTCCAGCCCCTTACGCAACCAGCTGCGGCCATCCCATAAAAACAAGTTTTTCGCCGTCTGCTGCGACAGCGTTGACGCGCCGCGGATGCGGGTATCATGACGCTCATTGTGCGCCAGCGCTTTTTCTATCGCCGATACGTCGAACCCCCAATGTTCCGGGAACTTTTGATCTTCGGCGGCAATCACCGCCAGCCCCATCCACGGAGAGATCTCATCCATGCCGACCCAATCAGAGTGCGCCAGATAGTGGACATCTCCGGAGAGCCAGGCGCTCACCTGCCGCTCAAGCATCACCGCCGAAAACGGCACCGGCAGCACGCTAAACAGCGCGATCCCCCCGCCCCAGAAGACGGCGGCGATCAGCAGCAGACGCAGCGCCAGTCGTTTTAGCAGCGCAAAGGGCGCAACGCGGAGCCTCATGCGCTCAGCGCCAGCACGCGGGCGACCAGCTTTTCGATCCCGGTGGCGGCTTGAGCAATATTCTCTGCCAGCATATACGCCGGGGTGGTGACCACTTTGTTCTCTTCATCCACCACGATGTCGTCGACCGGACAAGGCACGTGCTCCGCCCCCATCTCTTCGACCACATCGGCAGTATCGAGATCGGTCCCGATGGTTATGCGCAGCGGAAACGCAAAAATCTTCGGCAGCAGCGCCGGGGCAATGCACATGAAACCCAGCGGTTTGCCGGCCTGATGCATCGCCAGTGCCAGAGCCTGCAGATCGCGGTCCACCTGACATTCGCTGCCCTCGGCGGCGAAGCTGCTTAAATTTTTCGCCGCGCCGAAGCCGCCGGGGACGATCAGCCCGTCCAGCGTCTCCGCACGCGCCTGCGTCAGCGGTAAGATGTCGCCGCGGGCAATTCGCGCCGCTTCCACCAGCACATTGCGTTGCTCCGTCAGCGGTTCCCCCGTCAGATGGTTGATGACGTCGCGCTGCGGTTTATCGGGTGCAAAGCACACCGCCTGCGCGCCGTTGCGCGCGATCGCCAGCAGGGTAATCACCGCTTCATGAATTTCACTGCCGTCGTACACGCCGCAGCCGCTCAGTACCACACCAATTTTTTTCATCGCTTTCGCTCCTCCATGCAACTCGCTGAAACCAGTCAAAAATGTCGATTTACTCGCTATGCTTCACATATTTTACTGATTCATGTAACAAATTAGTTAAGCTTTGCTATCTTAATGAGCGAGCAATCCACTTCTCAGGTTGCGCCACGTAACAACATCACTCAAATAACACTGGCTCAACCACCAGTTCCCTGGTGTTGGCGCAGTATTCGCGCACCCCGGTCTGTCCGGGGTCATTTTTTCCCGGCCTTCGCCACCCACGCCTTCAGTACCGCCACGTCGTTTTGCCACTCAGATTTCATCTCTTCAACCCATTCAGCGACATTATCAGACCAGGCTGGCAGATCCGGCGTCTGGATCTGCTGCCCCAGCTGCTGGATGTGGCGCAGACCAATAGAACCCGCCGCCCCTTTGATCTTATGCCCCTCTTCGACAATCCCTTTTTGATCGCGGGCGGTGAGATTGGACTCGAGGACAGACATATAGCCCGGCATCATCTTCTCAAACACCGCGAGGCCATCGTTGATAAGCTTCGGTCCCACCAGTTCGATATATTGCTCCAGCATATCGGTATCCAGCACCGCGTCGGCTTTATGCAGATCGGCCGCCGGCGCTTCCTGCGCTTCCTCTTCCGGCGCATCCCAGAATTTCTTGATCATGGCCGTGAGCGCTGGCACCGACAACGGCTTGCTCAGCACATCGTCCATCCCGGCGTCGAGATACTCTTTCTTATTCTTCAGTACGTTGGCGGTCAGGGCCACCAGCGGCGGCAGCTCATCCGCGGCAAAGTTCTGTTTTAGCTGGCGAGAGATATCCAGCCCCGTCATATCCGGCAATTGAATATCCAGCAACACCAGGTCGTACTCGCCTGGCTCAAACATCTCCAGCGCGGCTTTCCCGGTCATGGCGACATCCACGCTGTTGCCCAGCTTTTCCAGCACCGAACGGGCCACAATGACGTTGAGCTCAATGTCTTCCACCAGCAGCACGTTAAGCGCGGGTAATGGCATGTCGTCTTCCGCCAACGTATCTTCCACTTCTTCCGCAATGGCAGGCGCATGGACGGTGAGCGTAAAGGTCGCCCCTTTACCCGGCTGGCTGGTTACGCTGATATCGCCGCCCATATTGCGCGCCAGGCGACGCGAGACGGCGAGACCAATGCCGGTTCCGGTGGCTGGTTTGCCGCCGTGGCTGTCTTTGACCTGGTAATACATGGCGAAAATTTTGTCCTGTTCCGCTTCAGGAATACCGATACCGGAGTCTTCCACTTCGAAGTGCAGGATATCGCCTTCGTCATAGCGCACGCGGACATTCACCCCGCCGCCCTGGGGGGTAAACTTCACGGCGTTGCTGATAAGGTTCCACAGGATCTGGCGCAAACGCGTACCGTCGGTGATCACTTTATGCGGTAGCGGCAGGCTCGGCTCCAGCACAAAGCGCAGGCCCTTCTGCTGGGCCTGCAGACCGGAGAGGTTTTCAAGGTCGGCAAGGAAGCTGGTGAAGTCCACCGGCTGGTTATCGAGCTGTACCTTACGGCGCTCCATTTTATCCATGTCGATAATATCATTGAAGATATTCCCCAGCGTCACCGCCGAGACATGGATGGTTTTCAGGTATTTCTCCTGCTCGCTGGTCAGTTCGGTATCCAGCAAAATACGGCTCAGCCCGACGATCCCGTTTAGCGGGGTACGCAGCTCATGGCTGATGGTCGAGATAAAGGTAGTTTTATCCCGGCTGGCGCGCTCGAGGGCGTCCTGATAGCGTTTTCGTTCGGTGATATCGCGCCCGAAGCCCATCAGGCCGCGACGCTTACCGACGCGATCGTAGTACGGGACCTTGCGGATTTCGAAGCACGCTTTGCGACCATCGGGATAGTCCAGCCACTGCTCATAGGTCAGCGATACATTGTGGCGGAACACCTTCTCGTCGGTTTCCAGCACCTTTTCCGCGGCCTCTTCGCTATAGACGTCCTGCGGTTTGAGATGGATCAGCTGTTTCTCACTTTTGCCGGTCAACAGCTCCATCGCCCGGTTACAGCCTGAAAACTCCTTATCCTCATTGCGGTAGAAAACCAGATCTGGCGAAGCGTCGAGGAAAGAGCGCAGAAAGGAGGATTGCTGTTCGAGTTGGATCTGCGTCTCTTCACGCTCTTTCATCTCGATCTTCAACTGCTCGAGAGTGGTCTCGCGCTCGGCTTCTGCTTTTTCACGTTCGCCTATCTCCTGATTCAACTGCGCGATGTTATCTTTCAGCTGCACATTCAGCTTCAGATCGCGCTCGCGCATCTCCTCCAGCTTGTCCACCAGCCGCGAAAGACGCTGGCGAGACTCTTCGAGTTGCTCCACCACCACCGAGAGAAAGTAGACCGCCCAGGGGGTAATCAACAGACCAAAGAAGATAGAGCGGATAACGTCGATACTTTCTACCTGGCCATGCAGCACCATGGTGACCGCCATCTGTACCACAATGGCCAGCACCACCAGCGCAAGAGCCAACAGCATCGAAAAGCGGACCAGACCCAGCTTCATCATCAGGTCGACATAATACTGCGCCAGCATACGAATTTGCTTCATAGGGGATTCCTTCACGACAACTCCGCACAATAATACTCAATTCTGAGCAATGCGCTGTAAGTTGTGCAAAAAATGCGGGAAGGAGCTGATATGACGGCTGGTCGCCAAGGCGAACCAGCCGCTAAAAAGAGGCAAGGTCAGGAGAACGATTAGCGCTTGCTTAACGCCTCCCAGAGCCCCTTCAGGTAGGTCACGCCGAGAGCGCGGTCGTACAAGCCATAGCCTGGCCGTCCGGTCTCTCCCCAGATAAAGCGGCCATGATCCGGGCGAATATAGCCGTCGAACCCGTTGTCATACAGCGCTTGCATCACCTTGTACATATCCAGGGAACCGTACTCTGACGGATGGGCGCACTCGTAAAAATCTTTATCCCGTATCAGCTTAATATTGCGGACGTGGGCAAAGTGGATCCGTTTGCGCCGGGTAAACTCTGCCAGGATGGCGTACACATCGTTATCCGGATCTTCGGCAATCGAGCCGGTGCAGAGCGTGATGCCGTTAGCGGGCGAATCGATGGCCCGGCAGATCCAGTCCAGATCGTCGCGGTTTTTGACCACCCGCGGCAGGCCAAAAATGGAGTACGGCGGATCGTCCGGATGGATCGCCATTTTCACCCCGACCTCTTCACAGACCGGGATCACCGCCCGCAGAAAATAGACCAGGTTCTCCCGCAGCTTGTGGTCATCCACCGCGCTATATTTGGCAAACAGGGTCTGCACCTCCGCCAGCCTTTCTGGCTCCCAGCCCGGCAAGGCGAAGCCGTTTGAGTTCTCCAGTACCTCTTTCACTACGTCTTCCAGCCGTTTATCGATATCTTTCTTCTCAAAAGCCATCGTCAACGAACCATCCGGCAGGACGTAGTTCATATCCGTCTTCATCCAGTCAAAAACCGGCATGAAGTTATAACAGATAACTTTGACGCCGAAGCGGGCAAGGTGGCGAATGGTCTGCTGATAGTTGGCAATATAGCGATCACGGGAAGGAAGGCCGATTTTAATGTCATCATGAATGTTGACGCTCTCTATCACCTCCATTTTCAGGCCCGCGGCATGGGCCTGGCTGACCAGACGCTCAATTTTATCGACTGGCCATACCTCACCCACCGCGACGTCATAGAGCGCGCCGACGACCCCCTCCACGCCGGGCACCTGTCGTATATGCTCTAATGAAACCTTGTCTTCCTCTGGCCCAAACCAGCGCATTGTCATCTGCATCGTTATCACCTGCTTCATAATTTGTGTTTTACCCTACTACCATACCAGCAATCATAATCGAATTGCCCTTTCCTGTCGTGATAACGATCACATTCCTGCACCGGGCAAGCCCATCCCGGCGCATTCATATTTTTTTTCAATTTATTTCAATAGATTAATAATAGTCTGGCTTTTTCTGACGACCTCTTCCAAATGTGATCCAGAGCTATTTATGATCAAATGCATACTTGTATGGTAATAAAAACAGGTGAAATTCGTTCGCGAAACAGACAATGGAAGGAACAGAAATGAGAAGCGTCATCGTCAAAGAGCCAGGCCAACTGAACATTGCATCACGTCCGGTTCCCGTTCCGGGCAGCCATGAAGTACGGGTGAAAATCGCCTTTGCCGGGATCTGCGGTTCCGATGTACACATCTATCAGGGCCACAACCCCTTCGCGAAATATCCCCGCGTTATTGGTCATGTAATTCTTCGGCATTATCGATGCCGTCGGCGAGCAGGTCTCTCCGGCGCGTATTGGCGAACGCGTCGCGATCGATCCGGTGGTCAGCTGCGGCCATTGTTATCCCTGCTCGGTTGGTCGGCCGAATGTTTGCGCGCAGCTCCAGGTCATCGGGGTGCACCGCGATGGGGGATTCAGCGACTATGCCTGCGTGCCGGCCAAAAATGCCTGGCGCATTCCGGAGGCTATCAGCGATCGTCAGGCGACAATGGTTGAGCCTTTTACTATTGCGGCAAATATTACCGCCCAGCTGCAGCCCACGCCGCAGGATATCGCCCTGGTTTACGGCGCTGGCCCGATGGGCCTGACGGTGAGCCAGGCGCTGAAGGGGGTGTATGGCGTTAAGCAGGTGATCGTTGTGGACCGCATTGCCGAACGTCTACAGATGGCACGGGACAACGGCGCCGATCTGACGCTCGATAACACCCATCAGCCGCTGGCGGATCAGCTGGCGCAGCGGCAGATAGCCCCCACGCTGGTCATTGATGCCGCCTGCCACCCAGCCATTCTGCAGGAGGCAATCCTCCTCGCCTCCCCTGCCGCCCGCATCGGCATACTCGGTTTCTCCGGCGAGGCGTCCACGCTGACCCAGCAAAGCATCACCAGTAAAGAGATCTCCATTTTCTCCTCGCGGCTGAACAGCGGGCGCTTTCCGCTGGTCATCGACTGGATGGAAAAAGGCCTTATCCATCCTGAGGCGTTAATCACCCACTGTATGCCGCTGGAGCAGGTGAAAGAAGCCATGGAGATTTTCGCCAACGATCGGAAGACCTGTTGCAAAGTGCTGCTGCAATTAGGCTAAGCCGACATCATTTTTAAATAACGGCCGACGGATATCTGTAGATCCGCCGCGCCTGATATAAATCATATAATGAGCATGGTGTTATCATGGGAAAAAATATTCGCTGGATTATCGTCCTGTTATTATTTTTAGTGTATATGATAAATTATCTGGACCGGGTGGCGTTATCCATTACGGTGCCGATGATTGAAAAGGACCTTGCACTTAACGCTGAACAATTTGGTATGATTTTCGGCAGCTTTTTCTTCGGCTACGCGGTCTTTAATTTTATTGGCGGCCTCGCCGTCGATAAATTTGGCGCCACATTGGTGATGGGCCTGGCGGTTGGGTTATGGTCGCTGTTTTGCGGCTTAACCGCGGTTGCCACCGGCTTTTATTCCATGCTGGTGCTCCGCGTGCTCTTCGGGATGGCAGAGGGCCCGATTTGCGCCTCAGCGAACAAGATGATTAACGGCTGGTTTCCTAAAAAGCAAGCAGCAACCGCAGTGGGGTTCCTCAGCGCCGGCTCTCCGCTGGGCGGCGCGGTCGCCGGACCTATCGTCGGTTATCTGGCCCTGGCTTTCGGCTGGCGTCCCGCGTTTATGATTATTTTCGCCATCGGTATTGTGTGGATGGTCGTGTGGTTTTTTATTGCCGCCAACTCGCCTGACAAACATAAGCATGTCAGTCAGGAAGAGCTCATGCTCATTAATAAAATGAAGCAAGAGGAGGACGCCCTGGAAACCGTAGAAAATCAAACGGCCCACTCACTGGGTTATTATCTCAAGCAGCCTATTATTCTGGTGACGGCATTTGCCTTCTTCTGCTACAACTATATTCTGTTTTTCTTTCTCAGCTGGTTTCCGTCCTATCTGGTCCAGCAGCACCATCTGGATATTAAACAGATGAGTCTCACCACCATGATCCCGTGGATCGTCGGTTTTGTCGGTCTGGCGCTGGGGGGTTATATATCCGATAAAATATTTAACCTTACCGGAAGGCTGCTGCTGTCGCGCAAAATCGTGCTGGTGGTATGCCTGCTAATGGCCGCGCTCTGCGTGGGGCTCGCCGGTACCGTTAGCAGCGTCGTTCCTGCCGTTCTGCTGATGTCGGTCTCCATCTTTTTCCTCTATGTGACCGGGGCGATCTACTGGGCGATTATTCAGGACGTGGTGCATAAATCCCGCGTCGGCGGCGCCAGCGGCTTTATCCATCTTATCGGCAGCGTCTCCGGCATCGTGGGGCCGATTGTCACGGGCTATATCGTGCAGTCCACCGGCAAATTCGACAGCGCCTTTATTCTCGCCGGCACTATCGCCGCGCTTGGCGCCGTGCTGGTGCTGCTGGTGATTAAAACCCCGCGGATGACGATGAAAGCCAGTCAGGCATAAATGGCTGAAGAGCGATGTCCGGCCTTGGCCCGGACATCGTCTGCTTCTACTTCTCCGCCAGGGGCACAGCCCAGCTGCGGCCTAGCGCCGAGCCCTGAGCGCCCTGCTCATTCAGATAGCGATCCAGTTCAACCATTCCGGTCCATCGATTTTCGCACCACAGCGGCGCCAATAGCGTGGGTCGACGGGCGCTGGCCGATATCCGGTGATAGATCACCTCCGGCGGCGTATGGCGAATCATCTCCCCGGCGGTCACGGTATACGCCTCCAGCTCAATGCCATTGAGACGCCCGGCCTGCCACGCTTTGGCCATAATACTGCCTTTGACAATGTGCAGCGGGTGCAGCTTGATGCCGTCCACGCCGGTCGCCACCACCCGCTCCAGCGTCTCCAGGCAATGGCCCTGGGTCTCTCCGGGCAGGCCGACGATCAGATGTGCGCAGACCTTCAGCCCTCGCGCTCGCGCCAGACGCGCAGTACGCTGGTAGCAAGCGAAATCATGCCCACGGTTAATCCGATGCAGGGTTTTATCGTGCGCGGTTTGCAGTCCCAGCTCCAGCCATACCTCATATCCTTGCTCATGATATTCACTCAGCAGATCGAGGACCGCCTCCGGCACGCAGTCCGGGCGGGTGCCGACGCAGAGGCCGACAATATTCGCCTGGCTGATGGCCTGACGATACATCGAGCGGAGCACCTGCACTTCAGCGAAGGTGCTGGTATAGGCCTGGAAATAGGCCAGATAGCGCTTTGCCCGGTTGACGAGCTGCGCCTGATGAGCGAGCTGTTCGGCGATGGAGCGATGCTGCTGCGCCTCATCGGCAAAGGAAGCCACATTACAGAAAGTGCAACCGCCGCGGCCCAGCGTGCCGTCGCGGTTCGGGCAGCTAAAACCGCCGTGCAGCGTCAGCTTATGGACCTTTTCGCCATAGCGGCGCATAAGATCCCCACCAAACATATTGACTAATTTCTGTAACTGCATAATCTGATAGACCGGCCTCAACAAAGGGGGCCAAGCCTGCCACTTTTTGTCACCGACGGCGATGACCTGGATCAATCGTCAGCGCGGCGGCCACCCTCATTGCATAAACAATCATGATTACTGCAATTTCATTCACCTCTGTGGTGATGAGTTTTCCTTATATTTCACCTGCGGATAGCCCTAATCTTCTTCACGGCAAAAAACAGTATTAATATCCATTGAGAAAATATATGGCAGTCAAATATGCTAATGATGACATGCATTTCAGCGCATAACGGTAATGCAAAGCCGCGTGCACAGTGAGACAGATCACACTAGCCTGACCTTCCTGAGGCGTATTCATAGCACGAAAAATGGCACTATTTATTTTTAAAACAACAAGTTAACACCTGTATAGCACATTTTTGTATTAATAAGATTGCCATTTGACGTAAGTGTGGATTCCCGATAAGTTGGGAATCCGCTGGAAGCTTTCTGGATGAGCACTCTGCTCATCATATTTATGCAGTAATTGAGATTCCCTCTTACAGCAAGTCCTCAAACTTGCGTACCGATGCGAAAAGGATTTAAAGAGGGCGAATGCGAGGTGCAAACCCCGTCGCCATGCTCTTTCTGTGCCCGTGCGCAATCGGTATCGGAGGGTGTCCCGTAGAGCCTGGGGAGGTTCACTGATATGTTGTACGATAAATCCCTTGAGAGGGATAACTGTGGTTTCGGCCTGATCGCCCACATAGAAGGCGAACCTAGCCACAAGGTAGTGCGTACTGCCATACACGCACTGGCCCGTATGCAGCACCGTGGCGCAATCCTTGCCGATGGTAAAACCGGCGACGGTTGCGGTCTGCTGCTGCAAAAACCCGATCGTTTCTTCCGCATCGTTGCTGAAGAGCGCGGCTGGCGTTTAGCCAAAAACTACGCCGTTGGGATGCTGTTCCTGAATAAAGATCCTGAGCTGGCTAAAGCGGCGCGCCGCATCGTTGAAGAAGAACTTCAGCTTGAGACCCTGTCGATTGTCGGCTGGCGCGATGTGCCGACCAACGAAGGCGTCCTCGGTGAAATCGCCCTCTCCTCGCTGCCCCGTATTGAGCAAATCTTTGTGAACGCCCCGGCTGGCTGGCGCCCGCGCGATATGGAGCGCCGTCTGTTTATTGCGCGTCGTCGCATTGAAAAACGCCTGCAGGAAGACAAAGATTTCTACGTTTGTAGCCTGTCCAACCTGGTCAACATCTATAAAGGTCTGTGTATGCCGGCGGATTTGCCGCGCTTCTACCTGGACCTCGCGGACCTGCGCCTGGAGTCGGCTATCTGCCTGTTCCACCAGCGCTTCTCCACCAACACCGTGCCGCGCTGGCCGCTGGCGCAGCCGTTCCGTTACCTGGCGCACAACGGTGAAATCAACACCATCACCGGCAACCGCCAGTGGGCCCGCGCCCGTACCTATAAGTTCCAGACCCCGCTGATCCCGGATCTGCACGACGCCGCGCCGTTCGTTAACGAAACCGGCTCTGACTCCAGTTCAATGGACAACATGCTGGAGCTGCTGCTGGCCGGCGGGATGGATATCGTGCGCGCCATGCGCCTGCTGGTGCCGCCAGCCTGGCAGAACAACCCGGATATGGATCCGGAGCTGCGTTCGTTCTTCGACTTTAACTCCATGCATATGGAGCCGTGGGACGGCCCGGCGGGCATCGTCATGTCCGATGGCCGCTACGCTGCCTGTAACCTCGATCGTAATGGCCTGCGCCCGGCGCGCTACGTCATTACCAAAGATAAGCTCATCACCTGCGCCTCTGAAGTCGGTATCTGGGACTACCAGCCGGACGAAGTGGTCGAGAAAGGCCGCGTGGGCCCAGGCGAGCTGATGGTTATCGATACCCGCGCCGGACGCATTCTGCACTCGGCGGAAACCGATGACGATCTGAAGAGCCGCCACCCGTACAAAGAGTGGATGGAGAAAAACGTTCGTCGCCTGGTGCCGTTCGAAGATCTGCCGGAAGAAGAAGTCGGCAGCCGCCAACTGGATGACGACACGCTCGCCAGCTACCAGAAACAGTTTAACTACAGCGCGGAAGAGCTGGACTCCGTCCTGCGCGTGCTCGGCGAAAATGGCCAGGAAGCAGTCGGTTCGATGGGCGATGACACACCTTTCGCCGTGCTCTCCAGCCAGCCGCGCATTATCTACGATTACTTCCGTCAGCAGTTCGCCCAGGTGACTAACCCGCCTATCGATCCGCTGCGTGAAGCGCACGTCATGTCGCTGGCCACCAGCATCGGTCGCGAAATGAACGTCTTCTGCGAAGCGGAAGGCCAGGCCCATCGCCTGAGCTTCAAATCGCCGATCCTGCTGTACTCCGATTTCAAACAGCTGACGACGATGGAAGAAGAGCACTATCGTGCCGACGTCCTCGACATCACGTTTAACCCGGCAGAGGCCTCGCTCAGCGAGACGGTGAAAGCCCTGTGTGACAAAGCAGAGCAAATGGTGCGCGAGGGTACCGTGCTGCTGGTGCTGTCCGACCGCAACATCGCCAAAGACCGTCTGCCGGTACCGGCGCCGATGGCCGTTGGCGCGATCCAGACCCGTCTGGTCGATAAAAGTCTGCGCTGCGATGCCAACATCATCGTTGAAACCGCCAGCGCCCGCGATCCGCATCACTTTGCGGTCCTGCTCGGCTTCGGCGCGACCGCTATCTATCCGTACCTCGCCTATGAAACGCTGGCGAAGCTGGTCGACAGCAAAGCTATCGATAAAGCCTACCGTGCGGTGATGCTGAACTATCGCAACGGTATCAACAAAGGTCTGTACAAAATCATGTCGAAGATGGGGATCTCCACCATCGCGTCCTACCGCTGCTCGAAGCTGTTCGAAGCCGTCGGTCTGCATCGCGAGGTTTCCGATCTCTGCTTCCAGGGCGTGGTCAGCCGCATCGGCGGCGCCGGCTTCGACGATTTCCAGCAGGATCTGCTGAATCTGTCGAAACGCGCCTGGCTGGCACGTAAGCCACTAGCTCAGGGCGGCCTGCTGAAGTTCGTGCACGGCGGTGAATATCACGCCTACAACCCGGACGTGGTTCAGACCCTGCAGAAGGCCGTGCAGAGCGGCGAATACAGCGACTATCAACAATACGCGAAACTGGTTAACGAACGTCCGGCGGCCACGCTGCGCGATCTGCTGGCGCTCAATCCAGGCGAAGACGCAATCAGTATCGACGACGTAGAACCGGCGAAAGAGCTGTTCAAACGCTTCGATACCGCGGCGATGTCGATCGGCGCGCTGAGCCCTGAAGCACACGAATCGCTGGCGGAAGCGATGAACAGCATCGGCGGTTTCTCTAACTCCGGTGAAGGCGGTGAAGACCCGGCGCGCTACGGCACCAATAAAGTGTCGCGCATCAAGCAGGTCGCGTCCGGCCGCTTCGGCGTCACGCCAGCCTATCTGGTCAATGCCGACGTCATCCAGATCAAAGTCGCCCAGGGGGCGAAACCGGGTGAAGGCGGTCAGTTGCCGGGTGATAAAGTCACCCCGTATATCGCCAAACTGCGCTATTCCGTACCGGGCGTGACGCTGATTTCCCCGCCGCCGCACCACGATATCTACTCTATCGAGGATTTGGCGCAGCTGATTTTCGACCTCAAACAGGTCAACCCGAAGGCGATGATCTCGGTGA
>OJZM01000622.1_pt1 | contig 13909 bp, 10 predicted proteins | sample 1611181 | NCBI WGS metagenome assembly OJZM01 (sample SAMN04436715, study PRJEB24849) | human gut metagenome | biome: human gut; feature: NICU; material: stool | host: Homo sapiens | place: USA: Saint Louis, MO | collected 2010-09-09 | reverse complement strand
GCGCAGGCTGATTTACCACCCGGAAGTCAACTATGCACTGCGGCAAACGCTGGTGCTGTGTCTGCCTGTGGCCATCGGTCTTCTGCTCGGCCATCTCCAGCAGGGGCTGTTGTTTTCCTTAGTGCCCGCCTGCTGCAACATTGCCGGTCTTGATACCCCGCATAAGCGCTTTTTCAAACGCCTGATTATCGGCGGCTGTCTGTTTGCCGGATGCAGTCTGGTGGTGCAGTTGCTGCTCGCCCAGGCCATTCCTTTGCCGCTTATTCTCAGCGGTCTGGCGCTATTGCTCGGCGTCACCGCGGAGATCAGTTCGCTGCACGCGCGCCTGCTGCCCGCGTCGCTGATCGCCGCTATCTTTACCCTGAGCCTGGCAGGCAATATGCCCATCTGGGAGCCACTGCTGATCTACGCTTTCGGTACGCTGTGGTACGGCGTGTTTAACTGGCTCTGGTTCTGGCTGTGGCGCGAACAGCCGCTGCGGGAGTCGCTCAGCCTGCTTTACCGGGAACTGGCTGACTATTGTGAAGCCAAATACAGTCTGTTGACCCAGCATACCGATCCGTCGACCGCCCTGCCGCCGCTGCTCACCCGCCAGCAGAAGGTAGTCGACCTGATTACCCAGTGCTATCAGCAGATGCATATGCTGGCCGCCAACCAACGCAACGACCACAAGCGTCTGCTGCGGGCGTTCCAGGTTGGGCTGGATCTACAGGAACATATTTCGGTTAGCCTGCATCAGCCAGAAGAGGTGCAAAAGCTGGTGGAACGCAGCCATGCCGAAGCGGTGATCCGCTGGAATGCGCAAACCGTCGCTGCCCGCCTGCGCGTGCTGGCGGATGATATTCTCTATCATCGCTTTCCGCAGCGCTTTCAGATGGATAAACAGATTGAGGCTCTGGAAAAGATCGCCCGCCAGCATCCGGACAACCCGGTCGGTCAGTTCTGCGCCTGGCACTTTAGCCGTATCGCCCGGGTGCTGCATACCCAGCGCCCCCTGTATGCCCGGGATCTGATGGCCGACAAAGAGCGTCGTTTACCGCTGTTTCCCGCGCTAAAAAATTATCTGTCGCTGAAATCACCCGCACTGCGCAATGCCGCCCGCATCAGCGTGATGCTGAGTGTCGCCAGCCTGATGGGCAACGCCCTGCATTTGCCGAAGCCCTACTGGATCCTGATGACGGTACTCTTCGTCACGCAAAATGGCTACGGCGCCACGCGGGTGCGAATTGTTCACCGGGCGGCGGGAACGCTCGCCGGTCTGGTCATCGCCGGGCTAACCTTGCACTTTCACGTTCCGGAGAGCTATACCCTGAGTGGCATGCTGCTGATTACCCTGCTCAGCTATCTGATCATCCGTAAACACTATGGCTGGGCGATGGTAGGCTTTACGGTGACGGCGGTGTATACCCTGCAACTGCTGACGCTCAACGGCGAACAGTTTATTGTCGCCCGGCTTATCGACACGCTTATCGGCTGCCTGATCGCCTTCGGCGGGATGGTCTGGCTGTGGCCGCAGTGGCAGAGCGGCCTGCTGAAAAAAAACGCCCACGATGCGCTGGAGGCCGACCAGCAGGCGATTCGCCTGATCCTCAGCGCCGATCCAAAAGCCCCCGCGCTGGCCTATCAGCGCATGCGCGTCAACCAGGCGCATAACGCGCTCTACAACTCCCTGAATCAGGCGATGCAGGAGCCCGGGTTTAATACCCACTACCTGGAAGATATGAAGCTGTGGGTGACGCACAGTCAGTTCATCGTCGAACACATCAACGCTATGACCACCCTGGCCCGGGAGCATACGATGCTCACCCCGGATCTTGCCCAGCGCTATCTCGAATCTTGTGAGATTGCCTTGCAACGCTGCCAGCAGCGGCTGGACAGCGATGGTCCCGGCAGCGCAGGGGATGCCAATATTCTGGAGTCGCCGGAAACAGAGGTGCCGAACGGTCCGTTAAGCACCCTGGAGCAACACCTGCAACGCATTCTGGGCCATCTGAACACCATGCATACCATTTCGTCAGTGGCATGGCGTCAGCGGCCGCATCATGGCATCTGGCTGCGGAAGATCAGCCGTTAATCACCTTTGCCACTGCCTGGGCAAAACGCGCCATCCCCTCGGCGATATCCTGCTCGTCGATGATCAGCGAGGGAACAAAACGCATCACGTCCGGCCCGGCGTTGAGCACCATGACGCCGGCTTGCGCAGCGGCATAGAGGAAATCACGCGCGCGGCCCTTGTGCTGCGGCTTGAGTTCGGCGCCAATCAGCAGGCCCATCCCGCGAATATCACTGAACAGATCAAATTCAGCATCCAGCTGCTGCAGGTGTTTGACGAACAGTTCGCGCTTCGCGCTCACGCCATCCAGCACCGCCGGGGTATTGATTAGATCGAAGGCGGCGTTGGCGACCGCGCAGGCCAGCGGGTTGCCGCCGTAGGTTGAGCCATGGGAACCCGCATGGAAGGCGCTGGCGATCTCATGGGTGGTCAGCATGGCGCTGACCGGGAAGCCGCCGCCGAGCGCTTTGGCGCTGGTCAGAATATCCGGCGTCACACCGTAATGCATATAGGCGAACAGCGATCCGGTACGCCCCATACCGCACTGCACTTCATCAAAGACTAACAGCGCCTGGTGCTGATCGCACAGCTCACGCAGCCCCTGCAGGAAGGCCGGCGTCGCTGCCGTCACGCCGCCTTCGCCCTGAATCGGCTCCACCACCACTGCGCAAGTGTGGTCATCCATCACCGCTTTTACCGCCTGCAGGTCGTTGAAGGGAACATGGACAATATCCGCCGGTTTCGGGCCGAAACCATCGGAGTACTTCGGCTGCCCACCGACGGAAACGGTAAACAGGGAGCGGCCATGGAAGGCATTATGGAAGGCAATGATTTTGGTTTTATACGGGCTATGGCGGGTCACCGCATAGTGACGCGCCAGCTTAAAGGCCGTTTCATTGGCTTCCGTACCGGAGTTCATAAACACCACACGCTCGGCGAAGGTGGCCTCGACAAGTTTACATCCCAGACGCAGCGCTGGCTCATTGGTAAAGACGTTGCTGGTGTGCCACAGCGTTTCGCCCTGCTCGTGGAGCGCCGCTACCAGCGCCGGGTGGCAATGGCCGAGCGCCGTCACCGCGATACCGCCGGCAAAATCAACATACTCTTTGCCCTGCTGATCCCAGACGCGGCTGCCTTTCCCTTTCACCGGGATGAATTCTGCTGGTGCATAAATCGGCAAAATAACTTCATCGAATGTGGCGCGGGTGATTGCCGGTTGTTCAGTTGCCATGTCTTGCCCATCCCTCTTCGTTATGCAGATGTAATCATGAAAATATAATCACAAAATATGCATAAAAAATCAGTCAATGGCAACTGAAAATCACCGCTTCAGAAAGTTTTCCAGCAATTGATGGCCCTGCTCGCTGAGGATGCTTTCCGGATGAAACTGCACGCCCTCAAGATCCCAGTCGCGGTGGCGGATCCCCATAATCTCAGCGCTGGCGCTGCGGGCGGTGACGATAAACTCGGGCGGGAGCGTCGGCGGGTCAATCACCAGCGAGTGATAACGGGTCACCGTCAGGGGATTATTCAGCCCCTGAAACACCCCTTCGCCGTTATGCTCAATAAGCGAGGTTTTACCATGCATCACCTGTGCCGCCCGTACGATGGTCGCGCCAAACGCCTGGGCTATCGCCTGGTGCCCGAGACAGACGCCCAGTAGCGGCGTTTTCCCCGCATAGTGGCGGATAACCGCGAGGGAAATCCCCGCCTCATTCGGCGTGCAGGGGCCTGGCGAGATCACGATTTTCTCCGGCGCCAGCGCCGCTATCTCCTCCAGCGTCAACGCATCATTGCGCCTGACCAGTACTTCCGCACCCAGTTCGCAGAAGTACTGATACAGATTCCAGGTGAAAGAGTCATAGTTATCGATAAGCAGGATCATAGCGGCTCCGGAACAATCAAAACCGGGCTATTCTACTCAGATTCCCGCGCTTCGCTTACCACTTTGCGAAAGATCGCCACCAGCGGAGCCGGATCGCCCATCGCGCTCTGCTGGCAGGCCGCGCTCCAGCCGGCGGGGTCGACGTCACGCCAGTCAAGCAGGTAGCCGGCATGTATTGCCAGCTGTTCAAAGAAAATGCGCTGGGTCAGGCCATTGCCAAGACGAAAAGGGTGCAGCACATTAATTTCGCCATAGAACCAGCTCAGGCGTTCAATAAAGGTCTCGCGCGGCAGGCCATTGAGATAATCCTCCTGCTCAAGGGCCTGCATCAGGGCGTTCCCCTCCTCCTCGATCCGGGCAAAGTGGCAGAACGGCGTATCGCCCAGGTAGAGGTTCACTTCACGTAACCGGCCGGCCCAGTCAAACAGATCCTGATACAGCTGATGATGAATCGCGCATAGATAGGGTAAGCCGCGCACCCGCGGCCCCAGCGGCAAGGTTGCCGCCCGCAACGCCGTCATCTCAAAGGCGGCCTGTTGCAGATTTTTAGCCTGCCGGATGCCGAGGCGGTTGCGCAGGACATTCAGCGCCGGGTAGAGGTAAGGATCGCGTTCATCGCCGAATTTATCGCTCATACTCCCTCCGCAGCGTCGCCAGACGCGCCAGCGCCTCTTCGGCAGTCAACGTAACCAGCGGCACCGTCACACCTTCAAGGCGACGACTGGCCTGAAAATTGGTATTGCGTGTCTGTTCCCAGAGTCGGGATTTTTGCTTTTCGGTGAGTGGACGCATCGTCGCCCCCCTTATCGTCCCCTGTGTGCCACAAGTATAAGCAGCAATTTCAGGTTATGCCGGGAGGCAACCGGGCGCGGCGATAGCACACCGCGCCGTGGAAGGATTAGGGCAGCACTTTCGCAGAGAGGATAACAACCGGTTTGGTCGGCACATTCTGGTATGGGCCGACGTTATGGGTCTGGACCTGGGAGATCTTATCCGCGACGTCCATACCTTTCACTACCTTGCCAAACACCGCATAGCCAAAGTCGCGCTGACCATGGTCAAGGAAGGCGTTATCCGCCACGTTGATGAAGAACTGGCTGGTGGCGCTATCCTGGTCGGCGGTACGCGCCATCGCGATGGTACCGCGGGTGTTGCGCAGGCCGTTGTCTGCTTCATTCTTAATCGGCGGGTTAGGCTGTTTCTGCTGCATCTGCTCGTTAAAGCCGCCGCCCTGCACCATGAAACCCGGGATCACGCGGTGGAAGGTGGTGTTGTTGTAGAAGCCGCTGTTGACGTACTTCAGGAAGTTATCCACGGAAATCGGGGCTTTCTGACTGTTTAACTCAAGCTCAATGTTCCCTGCCGAGGTGGTCAGCAGCACATGCGGATCGCCCTTTGCCGCCATGGCCGGGGAGAACGCTGAAATGGCGAAAACGGCAGCCATCGCCGCCAGTGTTGATTTGAGCATGGAAATTCCTTAACGGAGCAGAATAAAAGCGAGTGCCTTGATTCTAAAGAGCCTTTGCATCCTGGGCCAGCCTTTTACCAAATTTTACTTAGCTGTAATAATTGTAACCGCGCAAACGTTCTCCTTTGCGGCGAATAAAGTGTGATGCATGTCACATTAAACCATGCAAAAGATAACCACTTTCACAATAAACATTTGATTACATCACCTGAACGAATAAAATCTGTCCGCCCGGCGCAGCGTCAACGCGCTTTACCTTTCTATTCACAGGCCAGTCATGACTAACAGCAACCGTATTAAGCTCACATGGATCAGCTTCTTCTCCTACGCCCTGACCGGCGCGTTGGTGATCGTCACCGGGATGGTGATGGGTAACATTGCGGATTATTTCCATCTGCCCGTTTCCAGTATGAGCAACACCTTTACCTTTCTGAACGCCGGTATTCTGATCTCTATCTTCCTCAATGCCTGGCTGATGGAAATCGTGCCGCTGAAAACTCAGCTGCGCTTTGGCTTTATTCTGATGGTGCTGGCGGTGGCCGGCCTGATGCTCAGCCACAGCCTGGCGCTGTTTTCCGCGTCGATGTTCGTTCTCGGGCTGGTGAGCGGGATCACCATGTCGATCGGGACCTTCCTGATCACCCATATGTATGAAGGCCGTCAGCGCGGAGCGCGTCTGCTGTTTACCGACTCCTTCTTTAGCATGGCGGGAATGATTTTCCCGATGGTCGCCGCCGTCCTGCTGGCGCGCAGCATCGAGTGGTACTGGGTCTACGCCTGTATTGGTCTGGTGTATGTCGCCATTTTCGTCCTGACTTTCGGCTGTGATTTTCCGGTGTTGGGCAAAAAAGCGCAGAGCGAAAACAACCAGCCGGTAGTGAAAGAGAAGTGGGGCATCGGCGTGCTGTTCCTCTCCGTTGCGGCGCTGTGCTACATCCTCGGTCAGTTGGGCTTTATCTCCTGGGTACCGGAATATGCGAAGAGCCTGGGCATGAGCCTCGGGGATGCCGGTAAACTGGTGAGCGATTTCTGGATGTCCTACATGATCGGCATGTGGTCATTCAGCTTCATCCTGCGCTTCTTCGACCTGCAGCGTATCTTAACCGTCCTCGCCGGGCTCGCGACGGTGCTGATGTATCTGTTTATCAATGGTTCCCCGGAGCATATGCCGTGGTTTATTCTGACCCTGGGCTTCTTCTCCAGCGCCATCTACACCTCGATCATTACGCTCGGCTCGCAGCAGACGCGGGTCGCTTCGCCGAAGCTGGTGAACTTTATCCTCACCTGCGGCACCATCGGCACCATGCTCACTTTCGTGGTCACCGGCCCGATTGTGGCTGCCAGCGGTCCACTGGCAGCGCTGCACACCGCTAACGGCCTCTATGCCGTGGTATTCGTGATGTGCTTTATCCTCGGCTTCGTCTCCCGTCACCGCCAGAACAACGCTCAGTCGGCGTCTCACTAAGCCTTCGGCCCCTTTGCGTCCGCAAGGGGGCTGTTCCTCATAAAAGAGAGCTCCTCGCCACCGCGGTCGGTCTGGATCCAGGTTTGCGCCAGCTGGGTGGTCGCGATCACCCTTCCCTGACGAATTGACCAGCGCACAGGCACCTGGCAGCGGACGGCCTCAAAGCCATTCTCCGCCGGGAGAATGATCAGGTTAGCCGGGTTGCCGCTGACAATGCCGTAATCCTCCAGGCCAAACGTGCGGGCGCTGTTGTCGGTGATAAGCTTCAGGCCGTCGTTGATCTGCTGGTAGCCCATCAGCTGGCAGACGTGCAGGCCCATATGCAGGACCTGCAGCATATTGCCGGTCCCCAGCGGGTACCACGGGTCAAAGACGTCATCATGACCAAAGCACACATTGATCCCCGCCGCCATCAGCTCCTTCACTCGGGTAATCCCCCGTCGCTTAGGGTAGTCATCAAACCGGCCCTGCAGATGAATATTCACCAGCGGATTGGCGACAAAGTTGATACCGGAGAGCTTAAGCAGGCGGAACAGGCGCGAGGTATAAGCGCCATTATAGGAGTGCATGGCGGTGGTATGGCTGGCCGTCACCCGCGCCCCTGTCCCCGCCTTTAACGCCAGCGCGGCAACGGTTTCAACAAAGCGCGACTGTTCATCGTCAATTTCATCGCAGTGAATATCCAGCGGGCGATCATATTTTTGCGCCAGCCGGAAGGCGATATGCAGCGACTCCACACCATATTCACGGGTGAACTCAAAATGCGGGATGGCCCCAACAACATCCGCCCCCAGCTTGAGGGCCTCCTCCAGCAGCGCTTCGCCATTGGGGTAAGAGAGGATCCCCTCCTGTGGAAAAGCAACTATCTGCAACTCGACCCATGGCGCGACCTCCCGTTTGACCTCCAGCATCGCCTTCAGCGCCGTTAATGTGGGATCGGAGACGTCGACATGAGTGCGGACAAACTGCACGCCATTGGCGATCTGCCACTTCAGGGTTTTCCACGCCCGGGCTTTGACGTCCTCATGGCTGAGCAGCGCTTTTCGCTCCGCCCAGCGCTCAATCCCCTCGAACAGGGTGCCGGACTGGTTCCAGTGCGGCTCGCCGGCCGTCTGGGTGGTATCCAGGTGGATATGCGGCTCAATAAAAGGCGGGATCGCTAGCCCGCCGCGAGCGTTCAACACCTCGTAGCTTTCGTCGCGCGCCTCGCCCATCGGCGTGATCTCGCCAAAGCGGCCCTTATCAATCGCTATTTGCCACAGGCCGTCGCGGTCTGCCAGGCGTACGTTCTGAATTAACCAAAGCGGCGCTGCTGTCATATCACCTTCTCCATTCAATATGGCTAGTTTTCTGCCCAACCCCAATCGCGGCCCATCCAATTCTTGTACACAAAATCAGCAAAAAGGAAAAGCCAGCGTTTTCCATAACTTAGAAAAATACAGACAAATCAATTATATACCCATTAAGTGGTAGGTGAAGTTGTCATTGATTTGCATCAATAAGCCTGATGGCTGAATCGTTAAGGTAGGCGGTAATAGAAAAGAAATCGAGGCAAAAATGAGCAAAGTCAGAATCGCTATCATCGGTAACGGCATGGTTGGCCATCGCTTTATCGAAGAGCTTCTCGATAAGGCGCCTGCCGGACAGTTCGACATTACCGTGTTCTGTGAAGAACCGCGTATCGCCTACGACCGTGTCCACCTGTCGTCTTATTTCTCCCACCATACTGCAGAAGAGCTGTCGCTGGTGCGCGAAGGTTTCTATGAGAAACACGGCGTCAAGGTGCTGGTCGGCGAACGGGCGATCACCATCAACCGCCAGGAGAAGGTGATCCACTCCAGCGCCGGGCGCACCGTGTTCTACGACAAGCTGATTATGGCGACCGGCTCGTATCCCTGGATCCCGCCGATTAAAGGCGCGGAAACTCAGGATTGCTTCGTTTATCGCACCATCGAAGATCTTAACGCGATTGAATCCTGCGCCCGTCGCAGCAAACGCGGCGCGGTGGTCGGCGGTGGCCTGCTAGGCCTGGAAGCCGCAGGCGCCCTGAAAAACCTCGGCGTGGAAACCCACGTGATCGAGTTCGCGCCGATGCTGATGGCCGAGCAGCTCGACCAGATGGGCGGCGAGCAGCTGCGGCGCAAAATTGAAAGCATGGGCGTGAAAGTTCACACCAGTAAAAATACCAAAGAGATCGTCCAGCAGGGCACCGAGGCTCGTAAAACCATGCACTTCGCCGACGGTAGCGAGCTGCAGGTCGATTTCATCGTCTTCTCAACCGGGATCCGCCCGCGCGATAAGCTGGCCACCCAGTGCGGGCTGGCGGTCGCCCAGCGCGGCGGCATCATGGTCAACGATAGCTGCCAGACCTCCGACCCGGACATCTACGCCATCGGGGAATGCGCCAGCTGGAACAACCGCGTGTATGGCCTCGTCGCCCCGGGTTATAAAATGGCCCAGGTGGCCGTCGACCATCTCCTCGGCAGTGAAAACAGCTTCACCGGCGCCGACCTCAGCGCCAAGCTGAAGCTGCTGGGTGTGGACGTGGGCGGGATCGGCGATGCCCACGGCCGTACGCCGGGCGCCCGCAGCTACGTCTATCTCGACGAAAGCAAAGAAGTTTATAAGCGCCTGATCGTCAGCGCCGACAATAAAACGCTGCTCGGCGCGGTGCTGGTCGGCGACACCAGCGACTATGGCAATCTGCTGCAACTGGTGCTCAACGCTATCGAGCTGCCGGAAAATCCGGATTCGCTGATCCTTCCGGCCCACGCCGGCAGCGGCAAGCCGTCGATCGGCGTCGATAAACTGCCGGACAGCGCGCAGATCTGCTCCTGCTTTGACGTCAGTAAAGGCGACCTGATCGCCGCCATCAACAAAGGCTGCCACACCGTCGCGGCGCTGAAAGCGGAAACCAAAGCCGGAACCGGCTGCGGGGGTTGTATCCCTCTGGTGACGCAGGTGCTCAATGCCGAACTGGCGAAACAGGGCATCGAGGTCAACAACAACCTGTGCGAACACTTCGCTTACTCCCGCCAGGAGCTGTTCCACCTGATCCGCGTGGAAGGCATTAAAACCTTCGACGAACTGCTGGAAAAACACGGTCAGGGTTATGGCTGCGAGATCTGTAAGCCGACCGTCGGCTCTCTGCTGGCCTCCTGCTGGAATGAGTACATCCTCAAACCGCAGCACACGCCGCTGCAGGACACCAACGACAACTTCCTTGCCAACATTCAGAAAGATGGCACCTACTCGGTGATCCCGCGCTCCGCTGGCGGCGAAATCACGCCGGAAGGGCTGGTCGCCGTGGGCCGTATCGCGCGTGAATTCAATCTGTACACCAAAATCACCGGCTCCCAGCGCATCGGCCTGTTTGGCGCGCAGAAAGACGACCTGCCGGAGATCTGGCGTCAGCTGATTGAAGCGGGCTTCGAAACCGGCCACGCCTACGCCAAAGCGCTGCGGATGGCGAAAACCTGCGTCGGTAGCACCTGGTGCCGCTACGGGGTCGGCGACAGCGTCGGCTTCGGCGTGGAACTGGAAAACCGCTACAAAGGCATCCGCACCCCGCACAAAATGAAGTTCGGCGTCTCCGGCTGCACCCGCGAATGTGCGGAGGCCCAGGGCAAAGACGTGGGGATCATCGCCACCGAGAAAGGCTGGAACCTGTACGTGTGCGGTAATGGCGGGATGAAGCCGCGCCACGCCGATCTGCTGGCCGCGGACCTTGATCGCGAGACGCTGATTAAGTATCTCGACCGCTTTATGATGTTCTACATCCGCACCGCCGATAAGCTGACCCGCACCGCGCCGTGGCTGGACAACATGGAAGGCGGCATCGACTATCTGCGCAGCGTCATCATCGATGACAAGCTGGGCCTGAACGACCATCTGGAAGAGGAGCTGGCTCGCCTGCGCGCCGCCTTCGCCTGCGAGTGGACCGAAACCGTCAACAACCCGGCGGCGCAGACCCGCTTCAAACACTTTATCAACAGCGACCAGCGCGACCCGAACGTACAGGTGGTGCCGGAACGTGACCAGCACCGCCCGGCCACGCCCTATGAGCGCATCCCGGTCACGCTGGTGGAGGAAAACGTATGAGCCAGTGGGTAAACATCTGCAAAATTGACGACATCCTGCCGGCCACCGGCGTCTGCGCGCTGCTCGGCCAGCAGCAGGTGGCAGTCTTCCGTCCCTACCAGGACGACAGGGTATTCGCCATCAGCAACATTGACCCGTTCTTCAACGCCAGCGTGCTGTCTCGCGGGATTATCGCCGAACATGACGGCGCGCTATGGGTTGCCAGCCCGCTGAAAAAGCAGCGCTTCCGCCTGAGCGACGGCCTGTGCATGGAAGATGCCAGCCACTCCATCGCCCGCTTCGACGCCCGGGTGAAAGACGGCCAGGTGCAGCTTAAAGCGTAAGTCCTCTTCCTCCCCCCGGCTACGGGGGGAGACATAAGCAACACTTCTGACCGACAACGCATGAGTGCGGGATAAGTCGCATGTTTTGTATTACCTTTGCTGCTATTCTACGACCACGCATTTTCTACCCCTTATTTTCATGAGGTTATTCTGTGGATCACTTACCCATATTCTGCCAGTTGCGCCAGCGGGATTGTTTACTGGTTGGCGGCGGGGATGTCGCCGAACGCAAGGCCCGTCTGCTACTGGATGCTGGCGCAAACGTCACGGTCAATGCGCTCGACTTCACCCCGCAGTTTCAGGTGTGGGCCGATTCACAGATGCTAACCCTGGTGCAAGGGGAGTTTATCCCCTCGCTGCTGGACACCTGCTGGCTGGCCATTGCCGCTACCGATAATGAGACGGTGAACCAGCAGGTCAGCGATGCAGCCGAAGCGCGGCGTATCTTCTGTAACGTGGTGGATGCCCCGCGTCAGGCCAGCTTTATTATGCCATCCATCATTGACCGCTCGCCGCTGATGGTCGCCGTCTCTTCGGGCGGGACATCGCCGGTACTGGCGCGCCTGCTGCGCGAGAAGCTGGAGTCAGTCTTACCCCTGCATCTCGGCCAGCTGGCCCGCTATGCCGGCCATCTGCGCGCGCGCGTTAAGCAGCAGTTTGCCAGCGTGGGCGAACGTCGCCGCTTCTGGGAGAAGCTGTTTGTGAACGACCGGCTGGCGCAGTCGCTGGCCAATGACGATCGGCAGGCGGTGGCGGATACCACCGAGCAGCTGCTGACGGAGCCGTTGGAGCATCGCGGCGAGGTGGTGCTGGTTGGCGCCGGTCCCGGTGACGCCGGGCTGCTCACGCTCAAAGGTCTGCAGCAGATCCAGCAGGCCGACGTGGTGGTTTATGACCGGCTGGTTTCCGACGACATCATGAATCTGGTGCGTCGCGACGCTGACCGGGTGTTCGTCGGCAAACGTTCTGGCTACCACTGCGTCCCGCAGGAGGAGATCAACCAGATCCTGCTGCGTGAAGCGCAAAAAGGAAAACGCGTGGTCCGGCTGAAAGGCGGCGATCCCTTTATCTTTGGCCGCGGAGGGGAAGAGCTGGAAACCCTCTGTGAGGCAGGCATCCCCTTCTCCGTTGTTCCAGGCATCACCGCCGCCTCCGGCTGCTCCGCCTACTCGGGGATCCCGTTAACACACCGCGATTTCGCCCAGGGCGTCCGCCTGGTCACCGGCCATCTGAAAACCGGCGGCGAGCTGGATTGGGCGAACCTGGCGGTGGAGAAGCAAACCCTGGTGTTCTACATGGGCCTGAACCAGGCGCCGGCGATCCGCGAGAAGCTCATTGCTCACGGCATGGCTGAAGATATGCCCGCCGCCATCGTCGAGAACGGCACCGCCGTGTCGCAAAAAGTGGTCAGCGGCACCTTAGGGCAACTGGATATCCTGGCGCAGCAGATGGCTAGTCCGGCGCTGATCATCGTCGGCCGCGTGGTCGGCCTGCGGGATAAACTGAACTGGTTCTCGAACCACTAATCTTCGCCTCCCCCGCGTGGACGACAGACATAAAAAAGCGGGATAATATTCCGCCTTTTTAGCTGTTGCGTCGCTTACGGCCTGGCGACAAAACCAATCGCTTCGTATACCGCTTTCAGGGTCTGAGAAGCGCGCGCGCTGGCTTTCTCTGCGCCGTCTTTCATTACCTTGTTAAGAAACGCTTCGTCGTTACGGAAACGGTGATAGCGCTCCTGCAGCTCAGTCAGCATGCCCGACACCGCTTCAGCGACTTCGCCTTTCAGGTGGCCATACATTTTGCCTTCAAAATGCTGCTCCAGCTCAGGAATGGTTTTCCCGGTGACCGCGGAGAGGATATCCAGCAGGTTGGAGACACCCGCTTTTTCTTTCAGGTCGTAGCGTACCACCGGCGGCTCGTCGGAGTCGGTCACCGCGCGTTTGATCTTCTTGACCACCGATTTCGGATCTTCCAGCAGGCCGATGACGTTGTTGCGGTTGTCGTCGGACTTGGACATCTTCCTGGTCGGCTCCAGCAGCGACATCACGCGTGCGCCGGACTTCGGAATAAACGGCTCAGGCACTTTAAAGACATCGCCATAGATGGCGTTAAAACGCTGGGCGATATCGCGGCTCAGCTCCAGGTGCTGTTTCTGATCTTCCCCTACCGGAACCTGGTTGGTCTGATACAGCAGAATGTCAGCGGCCATCAGTACCGGGTAATCAAACAGACCGGCGTTGATGTTTTCCGCGTAACGTGCGGACTTGTCTTTAAACTGGGTCATGCGGCTCAGTTCGCCGAAATAGGTGTAGCAGTTCAGCGCCCAGCCTAACTGGGCGTGTTCCGGCACGTGCGACTGAACGAAGATGGTGCTTTTTTGCGGATCGATGCCGCAGGCCAGATACAGCGCCAGGGTATCCAGGGTCGCCTTGCGCAGCTGCTGCGGATCCTGGCGCACGGTAATGGCGTGTTGGTCCACGATGCAATAGATGCAGTGGTAATCGTCCTGCATGTTTACCCACTGACGCAGCGCACCCATGTAGTTGCCAATGGTCAGTTCACCTGAGGGCTGTGCGCCACTAAAAACGATGGGCTTAGTCATTTTTCAATT
>OJZM01000587.1_pt1 | contig 15210 bp, 12 predicted proteins | sample 1611181 | NCBI WGS metagenome assembly OJZM01 (sample SAMN04436715, study PRJEB24849) | human gut metagenome | biome: human gut; feature: NICU; material: stool | host: Homo sapiens | place: USA: Saint Louis, MO | collected 2010-09-09 | reverse complement strand
ATTTGAAAACAAGAACCTCGCTTAGGCCTGTGTCCATATTACGTGGGTAGGATCACTGCGGCAATATCCATCCTTCCAATTCGATTGAGTTTCACTATCCCACCAATAATATTGCATCATGTTATCATCGGGATTATTCTGTTTTTTAATAACGCCATCCTCAGCAGATACAGTGCGTGGAGTTAACCGATCTCTTCCATATATTTTATGCTCCGTAATAAGATGGGGAACTAATTTATCCAGTTCTCCTATATGACCGTTCATATACCATTCCATCTTATTCTTTAACCAACCAGTGGGCTTTATATCGTTAAAAAAAATCATAAATATACCTTTGCATAAAAAAGTTTAGACGTTATAAAAGACAAATAGATTGTGATCGCCTACAGACGATCACAATGAAAGGAAAATATTAACGGTTTTTGCTATCACTCAAATGTTTTTCATCCTGCACCATATCATTGCCAGATTCATGCAAAGTATTTATTAATGCATTGGCATCTGGATATTGTTGCTGATACTTGGTTAGATATATATCACTATGGATATGTTCGGCAATTATATTGATAAGCAAGCGATTATTCGAGTATAACCCCAGTGATTCAGCTCGTTGTGAAAAAACCATTACTGTCTTCATATCAACAACAAGCATAAAACGGTGAGAAGGGTAATATTCTTCTTCATGGTTAAAGCGGTAATACAGTTCTACACGTGGGTCGGGAGTAATAAGTTTATTAAATGAAAAAACAATAACTCGAACATGTCGATTCAGAGCCTCACAAATTTCATTTTTCAAAAAATGTAAGTCAAAATCCGTGTTGAGGTAAATTTCACACTCTGCAGAAGAAAGCATCTCTTTAGCTTTCTGATGTAAGTTATCGAAACCAGAGACATTATAAATGAATTCACGTTCATTCTGAAACATCATCTGTGATAATTCTTTTTTTAGAATTTTTATATTGTCAATAGTGCTTTTTTCAATTTGTGAAAGAATGAGTTCAGGAGATTTTGCTTCATATTCTTTAGTTTCACCATCGACAAGAAAGATATAACCGTTCTTGTAAAGATTATCAATAGATGAGTATACAGACGAACGAGAAAGTGAAATTTCTTTTGCTATCTTGTAACCACTGCTACGACCGTTTTTCAACAGACTGATGTAAACCTGTGCATCGGTGCGAGTGAAACCAAAATTTATCAATTTATTTACCAAATGTATCATAGACGCGCTCCTGAAATGAAAATGAAATCTTACCAATTTTAACATTATTAATTAACATTTTCGAAAAAATTGCTGAGCTAAAATGTGGATTTATCGTCATTCATCCTCAAGCTGGTTACAGGTCTACAGTACGTAAGCATTGTGAACTGCGAATCTGAATGCCCTCCAACTATGGTCAGAAGACATGCTCTGACCTAAATAGTAGGTTCACTGAGTAAGCGGTGTTATCAACGGTTTATTCATATATGCTCTTTTTTATGGATGGAATTTTGTAACTCAATTACCTTGATAAGAATCAGTTCGTGGAGTTAATGACATTTACCAATAGACAGTTCGAGCAGTAAGAAGCCTTATGGAATTGTAAGGTTTAATACCGTTATTCAACCTGGGGTTATTGTCATATCAATCACAAATAATTAGTTAGATTTTCTTCAGTGTAAAAATCAAATATATGACAGAAGCTTGTATCAAGGTTGAAATACAAATTTTTACCAATATCGGCTGTAGTAATTGATTGATCGTTGACTTTTGCAATAAACTCTTTGTTGTTAACGGTAAAGTAAAGATATTTTTCACTGCCCATATTTTCAATAATGCTTAATGCACCAGTGACTGTATTCATTTCTTTGCAATTCAAACTCAAAGAGATATGTTCTGGACGAATACCAAAACAAACGGGTTTATCTATATACGCTTTGAGTACTGATTGTTTATTCTCAGGTATGTACAACCGAATATTTTTGGCAATGTCAATATAGAGTTTACCGTCTTCCTCACGTACAACCGCATCTATCAAATTCATTGACGGGGAACCAATAAAGCCAGCAACGAATCTGTTAGCAGGGTGGTTATACAGATTAACTGGTGTGTCGACCTGCATTATTCGCCCCTGATTAAGCACACAAATACGATCACCGAGGGTCAATGCTTCAATTTGATCGTGTGTAACATAAATCATGGTTGCTGGATGACCCTCATCCTTGAGAGACTGATGCAACTGGGCAATTTTGACTCGCATTGAAACACGAAGTTTCGCATCAAGGTTAGATAGTGGCTCATCAAATAAGAAAACATCTGGCTTACGGACAATTGCACGGCCTACCGCGACACGCTGACGCTGACCACCCGACATTTCTTTCGGTTTTCGGTAAAGTAAATCGCTAATTTCAAGTTTTTCTGCAACTTCTTCGACAATTTTCTTAATCTCTTCTTTTGGCCTTTTTTGCATTTTTAAACCAAAAGCCATATTGTCAAATACAGTCTTATGGGGATACAGCGCATAGTTCTGGAACACCATTGCAATGCTGCGATCTTTAGGCGGAAGGGTATTAACAAGGCGGTCGCTAATGTAAATTTCACCACCTGATACGTCTTCAAGACCTGCAATCATGCGTAATGTAGTTGATTTGGCACACCCAGATGGTCCAACAAAAACCATGAATTCACCATCGTTTATATCGAGATCAATGCCGTGAACAGCTTTGAATCCATTGTCATAAATTTTTTCAACTTTGCGTAGAATTACCGCGGCCATAATCTGCTCTCATTAACAAGAATTTTGGAATACTGATACTCCACTATTCAACGAATGTTGAATAGTGGAGTGCTAAAAATAACTATTTACATGGTGCTACCATGGCGGCTATTGCCTTTTTATCAGGACCAATTTGAATCGTCCAAACATACTTTCCATCGGCAGGAATGAAGACTTTTGTATTTTTATCCATGCCTCCTTTCTTGAGTGTTTTAGCCTGATTTAATGGCAATTCAAGACCTGTTACAGTGAACTGCGGGTTCCAGTTCATAGTCGCAAATTGCATTGTTACCGCACCTGCTTTTTCAGAATAAATAAGCTGATAAATACCATCTCCCTTATAATGCATTTTACGCTCTGGCTTCATTAACCAATAGCCTTCCGGGAGGGTTCCGGAAATGTAAAGACCCGCAGCAATTGGCCCTCTTTCATTTACATCAGGGAGGTTACATTCTGAATAGCGAGGATCCGCTTTCACGACACCTTCCTGACTGCCAGAGGGTGAATTGCCATCAACGCATCCTGAAAGAAGACCAGTCAACACAGCCGCAATAAGCAATTTATTTTTCATTTAAACTCTCAATAAAAGTAGTATAGCTTAGTTAAGCTATTTCTATGTCAGTGTTAATGTTAATGTATATAAATAATACTTCTCAACGACTCACTGTTTATATACACCATGCTGTTTAGTTAGTTTATTAAGGACAGCGAGATTTTTGTTGTATTCTCGCGTATTTTTGGCAGGGTAACCAAAAAGGTCACTCTTTTCAGGACAAGAATGGCTTACACCTGATTTAGCCTTAATTACCGAATAACTACCAATTGATATGTGACCGGCGATTCCGACTTGACCATGTGTAATAACATGGTCGCCTAAAACTACGTGTCCTGAAAAACCGCATTGTGAAACAATCAGGCATTTATTACCGATTATGCAGTCATGTCCAATCTGCACTTGATTATCAATACGAGTGCCTTGGCCTATAATCGTATCTCCAAGTGTCCCTCGGTCAATGGTGTTGTTACAACCGATTTCAACATCATCACCTATGATTACTCTACCGATGCTATCAACTCGGACATATGAATCACGTTCATCCGACATATATTCAAAACTATAATTACCGATGGAGTTATTAGAATCTATGATAACGTCATTGCCAATAATAGTACCTTCTTTAATCACTGTATTCGCATGAATGGCAACATTATCACCTATGGTCACACAGTTCATAATTTTAACACCAGGCATAAAATGGCAGTTCATACCTATCTGGCAGTGTTTACCAATGTATACATCAGGTATCGTTGAAGTGTTTTCTTGCTCAAACAAACGATACTTATGTACCTTAAAATATCTTAAAACTTTGTTAAGATTATTCACGTTCAGGTAATCGACTACAATCTTTGCCTTAGCATTAGAACTAATGATCTCTTCCGGTCCGATAATTATATCCGCACCAGTCGTTGGTATATGCAACAAATCTCCAGGTGTCATAACAATCGAGAGTCCACCAACTAAAGGACTATGGATTGGCCGAATGGTATCAACCCTGAGTGATGGATCACCATATAAAGTTCCTTGCATCAACGTTTTAATATCTAGTGCGCTGAACATAGGTTTCCCTCTGTTTAATCAAAAGCGATAGAAAGCATGAACATAAATATTATCCTGATTGAGCACATTATATTTTTCTTCATCTCTTGGATCATAAAAGTTTTTGTGCTCTTTTTCCCAGGCATGTTTATATTCAATCTTGGCTATCCAGTCGTCACCTATGTTTTGTTCATAACCTAGAGTGGCTTTTCGAATTGTTTTGAAATAGGTTCTGTTTGCATTGTATTGCAAACTATCTGCGTTTTCTGTTTTCCCGTGTCCGAAGCGGGTGCGTAGATACAGATTACCTGCGTTTTCAAAAGCATATTTGATAATTGGCTCGTAGTAAGTTTCGGTATAAATACTACGATCATTTATTTTACCGTGATTAAATTCATCGTTATGCTTTTTCTGGTAGAAAAATTCAATACCAAACTCCCATGCACCAAAACGTTTATAGGGCTGAAATAGTATACTTTGACCTTCTTCTTCGCGTACGCCCCAGGAGCTCTTATCATTTCGACTGTATAAGTATTCAACGTTTGAATAAAAACCTGCGTTCCAGTCAGAGTTAAAGTACGTCAACGTAGGGCGAAAACTGTTGTCAACAGTTACAGTATGCAAGCCTGTAACATAAGGGCTATCTATATTTCCGTCGGTATACATCAGGTCGTATACCAGACTGAAGTCGAAACCGTTACCAATAGTGAACGTTTTGTTTAGTGATATATAGTTTTGCAGACTTGTTTCATTTTCGTGATAGCCTTTTTCTTCTTGCCGGCGATCGATAGACTTAAGGCCATAGATTGCTGCAAATTGCCAATTAGGTTGGCTGAAATAGGCCTGGAAAATCTCGTGTGTTTTAGTATATTCCTTTACTGTTTTACCTAAATAGTTATCAGTGCTTTTGGTCTCATATTCAAATGTAGTACCAACATGTCCATTAAAGCCCGCTTGTTCTTCTGACCAGTCAGTGTCGGAGGTAAAGCCGCGATCGTTTGCCGCAAAGGCTCCTGTTGAGCCTAAAAGGACTGTTGCAATTGAAGCCGATAAGACATTCTTTTTTATTAAAACCATAAATGAGTTCCTTCCAAAATATCAATTTAAGATATGATTTCTGTTATTCCATATAGTCGTACCTCATGTACTCCTAAGCACTCTGCGGCAATAAAATATTTTTTTCCTCAACAAATTACTGCAAATGAGATATGCATCACTATTTGCAGTTATTCATCATTAAAATCTTATTTGACAGTTGATTGGCCTTGATTTGTGTTGATAATGGCGTGAATGTTTATGTAGGCGTACAGCATGTACTACTTAAAGATATTATTCACGAGGTAAATATAATGAGACTTTCAAATATCGTCACAGTTATAATTCTTGCAATTTCCAGTACGCTAACACCCCAGGCGATGGCAGAAAAATTGATTCCTGAAACTGATGCTGAGTTATTAATCTGGTCTGATGCCACAAGCGCGGAATATATGAAATATGCAGCAACGGAATTCAATAAAGATTTTGGCTACAAGGTCAAGTTTACATTTCGCAATATAGCGCCAATGGATGCAGCATCAAGAATTATGCAGGATGGGGGTACGACTCGTGTAGCTGATGTAGCTGAAATTGAACATGATACCCTGGGGCGGTTAGTCGTTGCTGGCGGGGTTATGGAAAACATGGTCTCAGCTGAGCGGATTAAAAAAACATTTATTCCAGGCGCAGTATCGGCAGCTACATATAATAACATCAGCTATGGTTTTCCTGTAAGTTTCGCAACGCTGGCGCTTTTCTATAACAAGGATTTGTTAAACACCGCACCAAAAACATTCGAAGAAATCAATACTTTCAGTGAAAAGTTTAATAATTCATCCGAGCATAAATATGCTCTGCTATGGGATGTACAAAATTATTATGTTTCACGTATGTTTATTACCTTGTATGGTGCCAACGAATTCGGTAAAACCGGTAACGATCCTAAAGCTCTAGGCATCGCTTCATCTGAAGCGAAGAAAGGGCTAGAGACAATGAAACGCTTAAAGAAAGCGAATCCTTCTAATCCTCTTGATATGGGTAATCCACAAGTTCTAAGAGGTCTGTTTAATGAAGGAAAAGTTGCTGCTGTAATCGACGGACCTTGGTCCATACAAGGTTACATTGACAGCGGAATCAATTTTGGCGTGACACGCATCCCAACATTAGATGGTCATCAGCCTCGCACATTTTCAACAGTACGGCTGGCCGTTGTAAGCTCATTTACCGAATATCCTCATGCCGCTGAATTATTCGCTGACTACCTGACAACGGATAAGATGTTGATGAAGCGTTATGAAATGACGAATCTCATCCCACCAATCGATTCACTTATGAACAAAATTAGCCAGACAGGTAGTGAAGCTATAAAAGCAATTATTGCTCAAGCTAATTATTCTGACGCAATGCCATCAATACCGGAAATGTCTTATCTATGGTCTCCAATGACTAATGCTATTTTGGCTACCTGGGTTGAGAATAAAACACCGGATGAAGTTTTAAATCATGCACAAACAATTATTGAAGAACAACTTTCGCTTCAGGAGTAATTGTGAATACACAACAACTGAAAATGAAGAGTGCACCTGTGCTACCTATTTCCTGTTTGATTATGGGCGGGACTCAGTTATCACGTCATTATTATGTGAAAGGCGGGATATTCTTTGCAATACAAGTATGCTTTTTGCTTTATCTTTCCGATATTGTGCATACATTAATAGGTTTGTTCACATTAGGTGATGTCGCGCAAATTCGAAAAGGGTTGACTGTTATTCAGGGTGACAATTCTATATTTATGCTTGTAGAGGGCGTGATAGCGGCCATTATTGTTGGCTTATTCGCCACTATTTACACCCTTAATATTAAAGATGCGCGGAACTCATCTTATTGCCATCTGACTTTTAAACAACAGTTATATAAGCTCTATGAGGATAAATTTGCATTTATAGTCCTAACGCCCGCATTTTTAGCGAGTATAGCATTCATTGTTTTACCTATTGTAATTACAGTTCTTGTATCGTTTACAAACTATGCTGCGCCAAATCACATCCCACCAAAGAACCTGGTTGATTGGGTTGGGATTAAAAATTTCATAATGTTGTTTAAATTTAAAATATGGTCTGATACGTTTCTAGGTGTCGCTCTCTGGACATTTATTTGGGCAATATGTGCGACGATTTTTACCTTCAGTTTTGGATTTATTTTGGCTTTAGCACTGGCTAAAAAAAATATACGTTTCGCAAAAGTCTGGCGATTGATATTTATACTGCCATATGCCATACCCACATTTGTAACGTTACTTATTTTCCGTCTTCTTTTAAATGGAATTGGTCCGGTTAACTCGTTTCTGAACAGTATTGGAATTAATTCAGTTGATTTTCTGTCGGTTCCATTAAATGCAAAAATAACAGTAATTGCCGTTTGTGTTTGGGTAGGGGCACCGTATTTTATGCTATTGATCGCGGGTGCATTAACCAACATATCCCGAGATTTGTATGAGGCTAGTGAGGTCGATGGCGCAACTAAGTGGCAACAGTTTAAGGAAATTACATTGCCGATGGTGTTACATCAGGTTGCGCCAACTCTGGTAATGACATTTGCATACAACTTCAATAATTTTGGTGCAATTTATCTTCTGACTGAAGGTGGCCCGACAAATCCGGAATATAGATTTGCTGGGCATACAGATATTTTCATTACCTGGATTTATAAACTTACATTGAATTTCCAGCAATATCATATAGCGTCTGTGATCTCTATTATAATCTTTATCTTCTTATCGGTTATAGCAATATGGCAATTCAGACGGATGAAATCATTTAAAGATGATGTAGGGATGTAACTATGGATAAATTTTTACGTAAAATATCAACGCTCTTAGTTTATCTTTTTTTAATCTGCAATTCCATTCTTGTGCTTGGGCCAGTGATATGGACGATAATGGCATCTTTTAAAAAAGGGAATAACCTATTTAGTTCAACATTTAGTGGCATCGAGTTTACATTTGACCACTACATAACGTTGTTCACGGATACGCCATATATGCAGTGGTATTTGAACACTTTCATTCTTGCAACCGCTAACATGTTAATTTCACTGATCGTTGTGACGATGACCGCCTACGTTTTTTCAAGGTATCGATTTCGTGGAAAACGTAATACTTTAATGAGTATTCTTGTATTGCAAATGTTTCCTGCATTTTTATCAATGACTGCCATTTATATCCTGCTATCAAAGGCCAATTTGATAGACACATATACTGGGTTGCTTCTGGTTTATGTAACCGGTTCATTGCCCTTCATGACGTGGTTGGTAAAAGGTTATTTTGATGCTATTCCAACTTCTTTGGATGAGGCCGCTAAAATAGATGGAGCAGGGCATCTGACTATTTTTATTCAGATAATATTGCCATTGGCTAAGCCGATTCTCGTTTTCGTTGGATTAGTTTCGTTCACTGGACCATGGATGGACTTCATTTTGCCAACGTTGGTGCTTCGTAGTGAGGATAAAATGACCCTGGCGATTGGAATTTTCAGTTGGATTGCTTCTAATTCAGCAGAAAATTATACGCTTTTTGCTGCTGGGGCACTTTTAGTTGCAGTACCTATCACATTGTTATTTGTTTTCACACAGAAGCATATAACTACTGGACTTGTTAGCGGTGCCGTTAAGGAATAATTAGGGATTAGTATTTATGATTACAGTTAGTTCGTTAAAACACTCAGCAAAAAGTGAAGATAGCTATGCCTATGATAACGAAACTTTGCATGTACGATTACGCACATTAAGAGGAGAAGTTGATAAAGTTATTCTCTGGATAGGCGATCCATATAATTGGGCTGAAGGTGGTCTTGACGGCGGTAACATGGCCGGGACAGAAGCATTCGGCTGGATTGGCGGCAACGAGATCGAGATGGAACAAGAAGCTGTCACCGAATATCATGATCACTGGTTTGCAGTGTTCAAACCTCAAAAACGCCGTTGCCGTTACGGTTTTATACTTTTTGGGAAAGAGGGAGAGAAGTTTCTTTTTGGTGAGAAAAGATGTGTTGATATCAGTACACCGGAGTGCGAAGAGCGAGAGTTAAGCCGCTTAAATAACTTTTTTTGCTTCCCTTATCTTAATAAAATTGACGTTCTAAATACCCCCTCTTGGGTAAAAAATACGGTATGGTACCAAATTTTTCCAGATCGTTTCTGTAACGGCAGACCTGAAATATCCCCAGAAGGGGTAGAACCGTGGGGCAGTACACCGACTTCATTCAACTTTATGGGTGGGGATCTGTGGGGGGTTATTGATAAACTCGATTATCTGGAAGATCTGGGTATTAATGGGATTTATTTTTGTCCTATTTTTACCTCAGCTTCCAACCATAAATATGACACAATCGATCACTTTAGTGTTGATCCACATTTAGGCGGGAATATTGCTTTCCATACTTTGATTGAAGAAGCGCATAAGCGTGGAATAAAAATCATGTTGGATGCAGTATTCAATCATTTAGGTGCTGACTCTCCAATATGGCTTGACGTTGTACGCAATGGTGCCAATTCACGTTACGCCGATTGGTTCTGGATTCATAAATTTCCTGTTTATCCCGATACTCCAAAAAGTGAATGGGATTTTAAAAACTTTAACTATGAAACCTTTGGCAATGTTATTGAAATGCCCAAGCTAAATACTGAGAATGAAGAGTGCCGTAAATACTTACTTAGTATAGTTCGCTATTGGACGCAAAATTTTGATATTGATGGTTGGCGTCTGGATGTTGCGAATGAAGTGGATCATCATTTCTGGCGAGATTTCAGAAAGGTGATTAAAGATATCAAACCTGAATGTTATATTTTGGGTGAGATATGGCATGAGGGCACCCCCTGGTTGCGTGGTGATCAGTTTGATTCATTAATGAATTATCCCTTAACATATGGGATTATTGATTATTTTGCGTTACAGGATACAACAAAACAAGAATTTATGACATCCGTGACACGTTCTTATCTTTGTTATCCTAAAAATATAACTGAAGTTATGTTTAATCTTCTGGATAGTCATGACACCGCGCGTATTTTAAGCGTTTGTTTGAATGATAAACGAAAAGTTAAACTCGCCTATTTATTTATGTTAACTCAAGCGGGCTCTCCTTGTATCTACTACGGTAGCGAAATAGGAATTGATGGTTTTAAATCAATGACGCTTGAGAATAATAGAAAATGTATGATATGGGATGAAAACAAACAAGATCTTGAATTACGGCAATTTATACGTTGGTTAATACGTCTACGTAAAAAACATCCACAATGGTGTGAGGCATCAATACAATGGAAAGATGTTGAACATCCTACGGTGATCGCTTATCAACGCGATAACATCACTTTCTTCTTAAATAATAGTGAAGATACTGCCAACTTTATTTATGACGGTAGAAGTATGGAGATCTCCGCTTTCAGTTATGAAATTGAAGGTTTACCTGCTGCTGATCTTTATGATTTTTAAATTTCAATTAGGATGTTTGTTATGATAATTGATGCACACACTCATATTGGTGATTTTGTGAAAATCAGCATGCCAGAAGATGTTTTTCTGGCATCTCTGGACAAGTATAATATTGATTTTGCGTTATGTTCCTGTGGATCTGCCGTTGAAGTTGACCATGACCAGAACCCGATTCCGGATGAAGATCAAGTTACACAGCATGATAACAATGAACGTATGCTCAGACTTGTTCGTCAACATGCAAAGCGAATTGGCGCGTTTATGTGGATTAAGCCTCGTCTGGAAAGTTGTGATCAAGACTTTGAAGATATGATTGCCAGCAATCGAGATATCATTTATGGCATCAAAGTTCACCCTTATCATTCAAAAATGGCTTTCAACTCAGAAAAAGTTCAGGATTATATACGCCTTGCTCAAAAATATGATCTCCCGGTAGTTAGCCATACTTCTAATGATTATGAATCCAGCCCACAGTTAGTTTATGAGATGGCACAAAAGTATCCAGACGTGAATTTTGTTATGTGTCATATGGGGCTCGCGACTGATAATCAGGAAGCAATCGAATTGATTGCAAAACTTCCTTATCTCTATGGCGATACTGCGTGGGTTAGGGCGGATATGGTTTACCAGGCGATAAAAATCTGTGGTAGTGATAAGATTTTATTCGGTACCGATAATCCTATTAATGGGCTAGATACCTACAATGATGATGATTTTTATAATAAGTATTTTGCTGAATTAAAAAGTAAATTAACGCAAAGTGAGTTTGAACAACTTATGTTTACGAATGCGAAAAAACTTTTTAAGATAAAAATATAGATATTAGTCATTTCTAAGTGCTCCCATATATAATGTGGTAGGGGAGTGCTTAGATGTAATATTTCTTTTGTTTATTGAGGTTAGTTTAAATTATGAACGATATTGAGAACTATGGGAATCGATATCATGTGTTGCAATCCTTTCCGATGCCACAATTGGCAAGTAGTCGCGAAATAAGAATATTACTACCTGCGTCCTATTATGAATCTGATGTCAGTTACCCTGTATTGTATATGCACGATGGGCAAAATTTATTTGATAAATCTGTATCTTTTGGTCCACATGTATGGGATATACCTGAGGCGGTAGATGCTTTTTTCCCAAATTCCCAATACGACGGTGTTATCATTGTGGGGATTGATAATGCATCGTCTCATGGTAAATTCAGCCGTATGGATGAGTATTCTCCATGGCCGCGAAACACATCTTTTCCCTTACCTGGCTGGGACCCTGATGTGGATTATAGTGGAGGAAAAGGTGCGTTGTATGTTGATTTTATTGTGAATACGCTCAAGAACTATATTGACAGCAATTTTCGAACTCTCCCAGATCGTAATAATACAGCGATAGCAGGTAGTTCTATGGGTGCGTACATCAGTTTGTTTGCCGCAATTCTTCGTCTAGACGTTTTTTCAAAAGTTGGCGTTTTTTCGCCCGCACTATGGTTCAATGACAGCGCAATGCTGAATTTTATTCAGGAAAACAATATCTTTGCAGATCTTACTGTATATCTCGATGTCGGTACGCTGGAAACCAGTGGTATGCGCGAAGACTTTCCTGAAGTCTATATTTCAGGCGCGGAAAAATTATGCGTGAGTCTCCGTAAACAACGCAATGTAACTATAGATTATCATCTATGGGGAGGTGATACCCACTCTGAGTCTGCATGGGCAAAACGTTTTCCAGAAATGTTGAAATTATTTTATTGCTGATGAAACCGGTGAAGGATGTTGAATGCATCATATTAAAACAGCCGCAGATCTTAATTGTTTTTTAAATTCAATGGTTGCCGTTTCGCAACCAACTGTTGATAAAATTATTTTTGGTGCTGAGGCGACACTTATTAATAAAATTGGGACCTGCTGGATTGCCTCAATGGATGTTTTAAGAAAGGCTGTTTTTGAAGGTGTCAATATCATTATTACTCATGAGCCTACATTTTATTCTTATGCTGATCTGGAGGGTGACGTTCTTGAGTTTTCATGGGCCAGAAAAATAATGGATTATACGCGCGGTGAACTCAGTTATTTAAAAATAATTGAGCAAAAAAAGGAGTTTTTGCATAAAAATAATTTGGTAATCATTCGTTGCCATGATGTCATGGATCGAGAGCCTACGTTCGGAATGTCTAAGGCTTTGGCTCAGCAGTTAGAACTGGATGTTACAAATATTGTTGCTTCTGATGATATGTACCATGTATATGCTATAGAACCTGACAGTGCCATTAATATTACCAAACGTTTTGCCAAAAATTTGAAAATTTATAATCTTCCTGGGATCCAATTTTATGGAGATAGAGCCAGAATAGTTAGAACTATTGGGATTGGGGCAGGCTGTTTTTGTGATCCAATACAATATATGGAATATCAGGCTGATTATTATATTACGATTAACGATTCAATTAAAACATGGGTGCAGACACAATACTCCAAAGATAGTGGCTTACCGATGGCAGTTATTGGATATAGTGTTGCAGAGGAAGCGGGTATGCGACGTCTTGCAAGCTATTTAGATCTCCATTCAGGCTATCCCTGTATTCATTTTACAGGGGGCTGTGATTATGATTGGATTGAATGAGTAGTCCTAATTTATGTGTTGCTAAATACCCCGGTCATCAGCGGCCGGGGCAGGTGAGATTACTCTACCGTTAAAATACGCGTGGTATTAGTAGAACCCACGGTACTCATCACGTCGCCCTGGGTGACAATCACCAGGTCACCAGACATCAAGTAACCTTTATCGCGCAGCAGATTAACCGCTTCGCTGGCAGCTGCTACGCCGTCATTAGCGCTATCAAAGTGCACCGGCGTAACGCCACGATAGAGAGCAGTCAGGTTCAGCGTACGTTCATGGCGCGACATGGCGAAAATTGGTAGACCAGAGCTGATACGGGAGGTCATCAGCGCGGTACGACCCGATTCGGTCATGGTAATGATCGCCGTAACGCCTTTCAGGTGGTTAGCTGCGTACATTGCTGACATGGCAATAGCTTCTTCCACATTGTCGAACTGAACGTCCAGACGGTGTTTAGAAACGTTGATGCTCGGGATTTTTTCCGCACCCAGGCAAACGCGCGCCATGGCTGCAACAGTTTCTGACGGATACTGCCCAGCGGCAGTTTCTGCAGACAGCATCACAGCGTCAGTACCATCCAGAACGGCGTTTGCTACGTCCATGACTTCTGCACGCGTCGGCATCGGGTTAGTAATCATTGACTCCATCATCTGGGTCGCCGTGATTACCGCTCGGTTTAGCTGACGCGCACGACGGATCAACGCTTTCTGAATGCCGACCAGTTCCGGGTCGCCAATTTCCACACCGAGGTCGCCGCGTGCAACCATTACCACGTCAGAGGCGAGAATAATGTCATCCATTGCATCCTGGCTGCAAACGGCTTCCGCACGTTCAACCTTGGCAACAATTTTCGCATCACATCCTGCATCGCGTGCCAGGCGACGGGCATAGTTCAGATCTTCGCCGCAGCGTGGGAAGGAGACAGCCAGGTAATCTACGCCAATCAACGCCGCAGTCTTAATGTCTGCTTTGTCTTTTTCGGTCAGCGCTTCAGCCGACAAACCGCCGCCAAGTTTGTTGATACCTTTATTGTTGGAGAGGGGACCACCGACGGTCACTTCGGTGAACACTTTCATGCCCTGAACTTCCAGTACTTTTAACTGAACGCGACCATCGTCCAGCAGCAGGATGTCGCCAGGCACAACGTCAGCAGGCAGGCCTTTGTAGTCGATACCGACTTTTTCTTTGTCGCCTTCACCTTTACCCAGGTTGGCGTCGAGCAGGAATTTATCCCCAATATTGAGGAAAACTTTGCCTTCTTTAAAGGTGGATACACGGATTTTGGGCCCCTGGAGGTCACCCAGAATAGCCACATGACGCCCCAGTCTTGCGGCAATCTCACGAACTTTATCCGCGCGCATTTTGTGATCTTCAGGCGAGCCGTGAGAAAAGTTCATACGTACAACGTTGGCACCCGCCGCGATAACTTTTTCAAGATTATTATCGCGATCTGTTGCTGGGCCTAACGTGGTAACGATTTTTGTTCTGCGAAGCCTTCTGGACATGTAATACTCCGTTGACTGAAACAACCAGGTGTTGCTTGAACATGAAATCCGAATGAAATAACGCCGCGATGGCGATAAATTAATCTCATTCGGATGTCGTATAAGATTAGGACAGTGACAGTCGTTTTTAGCGATCGTCACTTAAATTAAGTAACTGCTTATCAAAACGCGATTCCTTCAGCGCTTCCTTGACCCTCTTCAAGTTATCTCTGA
>OJZM01000560.1_pt1 | contig 16319 bp, 12 predicted proteins | sample 1611181 | NCBI WGS metagenome assembly OJZM01 (sample SAMN04436715, study PRJEB24849) | human gut metagenome | biome: human gut; feature: NICU; material: stool | host: Homo sapiens | place: USA: Saint Louis, MO | collected 2010-09-09 | reverse complement strand
ATCGGTTCGTCGTCGCCTTTAATCAGACGGGTATTAAATTCATCGGCAAAGCAGCTATTAAAAATTTCAATCAACTGCTCATAGTGGTGTGTACTGTTCATTAGTTCATCCCCAACCAGTGGAGGATCTCCTGTCCGTGGCTATCGTAAAGTAATTTGGCACTCATCACCGCCGAGACGATAACAATCATCGGGCGGATCAGCTTTTGTCCTTTGCTCAACACCAGCCGTGAACCCATGCGCGCGCCGAGGAACTGCCCCACCAGCATCACAAAGCCCGTCGCCCAAATCACTTTGCCGCCGAGAATAAACAGCAGCAGACCGCCAATGTTTGACGTTGCGTTGAGTAATTTGGCGTGAGCCGTGGCTTTGGCGAGGTTGAATCCGCACAGCGTAACGAAGGCCAGCGCGTAAAACGATCCGGCAGCCGGGCCAAAGAATCCGTCATAAAAACCGACGCAGCCACCGGCAATTAACGCGAAGGGTAAACCGTACATCCGGCGCTGGCGATCTTCTTCACCCAGCTTTGGCATCAGCAAGAAATAGAGGCCGATACAAATCACCAGAATGGGCAAAATCTGCCGTAAGACATCAGCCTGAACGTACTGTACCAACAGTGCGCCGCTCATTGAGCCGACAAAGGTCATGGCAATATTGAGTTTCTGATCGCTTAAACTAACCACTTTGCGGCGAATAAAGTAGATAGTGGCGGAAATAGAGCCGCCGCAGGCTTGCAGTTTATTAGTTGCCAGCGCATTAGCGGGAGACATCCCCGCTGCCATCAATGCCGGAATGGTGAGTAACCCACCGCCACCGGCAATCGAGTCGATAAATCCCGCCAGCATGGCGACAAAAAAGAGAACTCCCAGCAACAGCGGGGAAACCATAAACAGGCTATTAAACGTTTCCATTAGATCACGTGCTCATCCAGTAGCGCCTGGCAGGAAGGCGGCAACGGAGACGGTGTCTTCTTCTCAGGCTTTGTTGTTCCCGGTTTTGGAGGTGCAAACCAGCTTTGCAGTTCTGCCCCGCAACCATCGCCTGGTGGCGGTAAAGGTTGATCTTCACACTCCAGACTATCGGCAGGACAACGTAATCGTACATGCATATGCGCGCGATGCTGGAACCAGGGTCGCACTTTGCGCAACCAGTCGCGATCGGTGCCCGCATCAAGGCAAAGTTGTTGTTTAATCGCCGGATTAACAAAAATGCGTGTGACGTCTTTGTCCTGGGCGGCGAGTTTGATCAAGCTGAAAATTTCTGGCTTCCACAGCGTGGAGACAACGTGTTTACCGTCGCGGGAAACTAAGTCCAGTGCTTGCGGGCGCAAGAGCTGCGCGGAGGTCCAGCGAGTTTTCGGCAGTTGCAGAAAGATATCGACATCCAGTCCGGTCTGGTGGCTGGCATGACCGCCGTTGAAACGCCCACCAGCGGGCATCCCCATATCGCCAATCAGCACCGTACCCATGCCCAGATTGCTCACCTGGCTACTCAGACGCTGGATAAACATCACCAGATCCGGGTGACCGAAATAGCGACGCTGATCGGTACGCATGACCTGATAATGTTCGGACTGTATCGGCAGCGTGTCAGCACCGACGATACAGCCATTAGAAAAACTGCCTATCGATTGTGCGCTACCCGGCACAGGTTGGGTTATTTTTTGCCACGGCGTCGCTGCCAGGCTAGCGCTACTGGCAAGCAGAGCCAGCAGCGCAATCGCGGTTTTGTTCATTTTTTACCAGCGTGGAATATCAGTCTTCACATCGGCATTTTGCGCCCGCTGCCGTAACAGGTGATCCATTAAAACGATCGCCAGCATCGCTTCAGCGATCGGCACTGCACGGATCCCGACACAGGGATCGTGACGGCCTTTGGTGATCATCTCAACTTCTTCGCCAAAGCGGTTAATAGTGCGCCCCGGCACGGTAATGCTGGAGGTCGGTTTCAGCGCCATATGAGCAATGATTTGCTGCCCGCTGCTGATACCGCCGAGAATGCCGCCCGCATGGTTGCTCTGGAAACCGTCTTTGGTGATTTCGTCGCGGTTCTGGCTGCCGCGCAGCGCCACTACGTCAAAACCGTCGCCAATTTCCACGCCTTTCACCGCGTTGATGCTCATCAGCGCATGGGCGATGTCGGCATCCAGGCGGTCAAAGACCGGCTCGCCAAGTCCGGCGGGGACACCACTGGCAACAACGGTGACTTTCGCGCCGATGGAGTCGCCCTCTTTTTTCAGCGCGCGCATCAGTTCATCTAACGCGTCGATTTTGTCGGGGTCCGGGCAGAAGAACGGATTTTGTTCAACCAGCGACCAGTCTTTGATTTCCAGCGGAATGTCGCCCATCTGGGTCAAGCAGCCGCGGATTTCAATACCAAATTTCTCGGCGAGATATTTTTTGGCAATCGCCCCTGCCGCCACGCGCATGGCGGTTTCGCGGGCGGAAGAACGTCCACCGCCGCGATAATCGCGCAGACCGTATTTTTGTTCGTAGGTGTAATCAGCATGGCCTGGGCGGAAAACGTCTTTAATTGCGCTGTAATCCTGAGAGCGCTGGTCAGTGTTTTCGATCAACAAGCCAATGCTGGTGCCAGTAGTAACGCCTTCAAAAACACCGGAGAGAATTTTGACCTGATCCGGCTCGCGGCGCTGGGTGGTATAGCGCGATGTCCCAGGGCGACGACGGTCGAGGTCATGTTGCAGGTCCGCTTCCGTCAGCGGAATGCCTGGCGGAACACCATCGACGATGCAGCCGAGCGCCAGCCCATGCGATTCGCCGAAGGTGGTTACGCGAAAGAGTTGTCCAATTGTGTTTCCAGCCATCACGGCTCCGTTATTGTTGTGTTTGCGTGTTTACTTAATCTTTATAAATCGCGAAATATTCACGGGCCGCCAGCAGCTGCTCTTTGGTGAGCATAAACACACCATCGCCGCCGTTATCAAACTCCAGCCAGGTGAACGGAACATCCGGATATTGTTCCATAAGATGTACCATGCTGTTGCCGACTTCACAAATCAACACGCCATCATCAGCAAGGTAATCTGCCGCGTTTCCAAGAATGCGACGTGTCAGTTTAAGGCCGTCGGTGCCAGATGCCAGGCCCAGTTCCGGCTCGTGACGGTATTCGTTTGGCAGGTCGGACATATCTTCCGCGTCGACATACGGCGGGTTAGTGACAATCAGATCGTATTGCACTTTCGGCAAATCACGGAACAGATCGGAACGAATCGGAATGACGTTGTGGATCAGACCGTGTTCTTCGATGTTCTGTTCGGCAACCGCCAGCGCGTCGGGAGAGATATCTACCGCGTCGACTTCCGCTTCCGGGAAGGCATAAGCACAGGCAATGGCGATGCAGCCGCTACCGGTACACATATCTAAAATATGCTGCGGTTGCTTGCTGATGAGTCCGGCAAATTTATTGTTGATCAGTTCACCAATCGGCGAGCGCGGCACCAGCACGCGTTCATCGACGTAAAATTCATGACCGCAGAACCAGGCTTTGTTGGTCAGGTAAGCCACCGGAATGCGCTCGTTGACGCGGCGGATCACGCGTTCAACAATACGGTGTTTTTCGCTGGAGGTCAGACGCGCGGTGCGCATATCTTCCGGGATATCCAGCGGCAGGTAGAGCGATGGTAACACCAGCTGTACGGCTTCATCCCACGGGTTATCGGTGCCGTGACCGTACCAGATATTTGCCGCGCTGAAGCGGCTTACCGACCAGCGCAACATGTCCTGAATGGTTTGCAGCTCATTTACTGCTTCATCAACGAAAATTTTATCCACGTATTCCTCCAGGGCATGATCGCAATAATTTCGGCGGCTAGTTTGCCATGAAGATGACGATAAATCAGCATTCACGCGCGGTGAGTGAGGAAAAATACGTTTAAAACGATCGATTGTGCTACGAGTCGGGTAAACTGTAGGAAAATTAGAAATAGAGACAGATAAATGAAAAAGAAAACAACACTTAGCGAGGAGGACCAGGCTCTGTTTCGCCAGTTGATGGCGGGGACTCGCAAGATTAAGCAGGACACGATTGTCCACCGACCGCAGCGTAAAAAAATCAGCGAAGTGCCGGTGAAACGCTTGATCCAGGAGCAGGCTGATGCCAGCCATTATTTCTCCGATGAGTTTCAGCCGTTATTAAATACCGAAGGTCCGGTGAAATATGTTCGCCCGGATGTCAGCCATTTTGAGGCGAAGAAACTGCGCCGCGGCGATTATTCACCGGAATTGTTTTTGGATTTACACGGTCTGACGCAGCTGCAGGCCAAGCAGGAACTGGGCGCGTTGATTGCCGCCTGTCGCCGCGAACATGTGTTTTGTGCCTGCGTGATGCATGGGCACGGGAAGCATATTTTGAAGCAACAAACACCGCTGTGGCTGGCACAACATCCGCATGTGATGGCATTTCACCAGGCACCGAAAGAGTACGGCGGTGATGCGGCTTTGTTGGTGTTGATTGAAGTGGAAGAGTGGTTGCCGCCGGAGTTGCCCTGAGGAGTTGAGCGTGTTGTGCCAAGAGCGCGGAATGGCAGGGGCGAATGACCCTGCCAGGTGAGAAAAGGTGCGCTAATACATATTCAGTATGTAAGTGAATCGGCAGGTAGAATCTATGGGCTGTCGAGATGTCGTGTCCACGCGTAGCTTCATATCATGCAGTTGCCTGGACGTAATCGGTTGCGGCTCAGGCGTCACCGTCACTTTGGCATTATCACAGCCGGAAGTCGAGAAGGTCATCTGCTGTGCGATAAAACGGCAGTAGGCACCACGCTCATCAAAATTATTCCCGTTACACAGTTTGCCATTTTCCATCAGGAAAGTGGGCAGTGTTTGCTCAATAACACCACCTGTTGACTGCAACCTGACGACTTTGTTATGTACAACATAATTTTCATTCCAGGAAACATCATACGGTGCCAGGGGCACCGCCGGACATGAAGAACTCACCTTCGTTGGGCCAATATAGTCAGGAAAATCATCATCATACGTTTTAGCGAAGGGATCTCTACTCTTAACAAACGACGACACAATCCACGGACAACCATGTAAATTCCCATCGTAATAAACAAACATCTTTAATTCATTACATGTCCATCCCGTTTTGGTCTGGCTATCATACTGCTCTAATCCAGGACAGGCTGACATGGATACCCTGCTGTCCGAAATTTTCGACATAGATGGTTGAGTAGAACTATCGCCAGTCCACGAAACTAAATCCGGCTGTGAATTGGGCATGAATGTAGCCTTAAATATAGCGTAATTAACTGAATCTGGCGTCGCTATAATCAGATGAAACTCAAACTCTGTCGCAGGTGAACTGGCACCAGCTGGCACATATAACTCACCAACTTTCGTCGCCGCCTGGCCGCATGTATTGAACATTAACAGCAATAAAAGACATAAAACATGACGAAGGATTTTCATTTTAAATATACTCAAAAGTTGCTGTCAGGCTGGCGGTGAAATCACCGATGGTTACATCACGACCGCTTTTCGCCTGGATCCAGGCCCGGAAATTAATATCATTGTTGCCGTTGGTAAGCGCAAAGGTCGCCCCGGTGGTGTTGTTAATATCCACCCGCTTGCCGTCGAGCGTTTCCATCCCTATCCCCACGCCCTGCGCGGTGGAGGTGTCATCGACTGCCAGAAAACCCGGCTGACCGCTGTCTTCGGTGCCGCTCAGCGTGACTTTGACGTTGTATCCCGCCGGCCCTTTGCAGTCTTTCAGCTTAAACACAACCGGCAGATGCGCGGACTGCCCAGATACCATCAAATCCCGGTTGCTGACGGTGGGAAAATGGATTTCTGCCAGGTTGGCACCATCCACCACCAGCGTGCAGGATTTACTCAGCAGGTTGCCGTAAAAATGCAGGTTGTTGTCGACTGCCTGAGCTCCTGTGCTGGCGGTCAGCAGCAGGCCTGCTAACAGCGCATAACCGGGTGAATAAATGTGTGCTGTTTTCATTGGTAATCCACCCGTAAGGTTGCGTAAGCAGAAAAGGTCGTGTCCGTCAGCACCGCATCAGCCGCTTTGACCGGTACCGCCTCCAGCTTTGGCTTCTGGCTAAAATCGGTGGCGTTAATGGAAAGCGGCTCGTTGAGCTTAAAACGCTGACCGTCATGCTGAAGCTCAATTCCGAAGCCCGGTACATCCGTCTCAATAGCAGAGTCGTTGTAGGAGGTGGCAGTCCCCGTCCAGGAGAGTGTCATATTCCACTCGGGATCGCGGACATCCGAGTCGCAGCTCAGTTCGTAGTCCACTTTCTGACGACCATAATTGCCATCAATGCTGTCGATAATGAGATCGCGAAATTGCACTTCGATGGTTTGCCCGCCGCTGATGCTACAGGCGGGCGGCGACATCAGCGTACCGTGGAATGTGATGTCATCTTCCGCCGCCAGCACAGCCCCGCAACCAGCGCACAGTAAAAGGAGCAGGAATTTTTTCATTGGTAATCCACCACCATGGTCATCGTGGCGTTAAACTCCGACGGCGTCAGTTGCACCCCGCTCTGTTTTACCGGCACCGCTTTCAGCTGAGGCTGAGTGTTGACATTAAAAGGCGTCCAGTTATTTTCACCAACTGCAAACAGGGAGTTGTCGGCGGCGTTTTCTATCCGCACCCCCAGGCCGGCGATATCCGTGCTGAGAACCGTTTCTCCGTTGATCACGGCGGTATTGCCTTTGAGCTGCATCCGTAAGTCATCGCTGACTTTATTACCGCAGTTGAGGGTGTATTTCGCATCCTGTTGGTAATTGGTACCATCGATCCTGTTGATTATCACATTGCCAAATTTCACAGCGCTTCCCTTCACGGAGCAAGGCGGCGGTCCATCGACCAGGATTCGCAGCGTCAGATCCACCTGTTTGATATCACTGCCAGCAACAGCCAAACCGCTGATGCCCCATCCGGCCAGCACCAGCAACCCTGCGCCCGCTACAAACTTGTGACTCATAAGTCCCTCCCGGCATCAGCCTTTGCGGCTCTGCTCTTCATCCACCTGGCAGCTGTTGCCGGTGCATATGAAGTACAGCGGCATCCGCGCGCCGTAGTCGTTGATGTAAGTCAGCACCGGCACGCTGTCCATCTTCGCATTCAGCGGTGCGGAGGTTTTCGGCTCCATCATCAGCGGTGTGAATCCCGCCGGCGGGTTGCCGCCTTTTTTAGCGCTGGCGTTGCTGATGATCACGTAGTACGGCGTCGGGTTATTGACGGTGAAGTCCTGGCCGTTACGGATGAGCGTCACCTTATGCTGCCACGGACTTTTCATTCTGGTGTTCTCCAGCGCCTTCGGTCGCCAGAACAGTTTGATACGCGTCTGCAGCGCAATCTGCAGTGTGTTCGGTTTATTTGATTTCGGCGGAATTTCGCGCACGTTGAAATAGAACACGCTCTCGCGGTCGGCCGGCAGTTTGTTGATATCCGGCAGCCCCTGCACCTTCACCTGGCCGTTCATCATCGCATCGATGCGCTGCACTGGCGGAAGCACCGCAAGCGGCGAGCTGATTTTGTTGCCCTTTGCATCCTCTATCCAGCTCTGCGCCAGATAAGGCAGTGTGGGATCGTTGTTGCGCAGCGTGACGCTGATGGACTTGTCGCTTTCGTTAAACACCAGCCGTGTCCTGTCGGGCGTCACCGAAGCGTGGCTGGAGAAACTGACCGCTGTCGCCAGCAGCGCCAGTGCCGGGACAACGATTTTTGCAGTGTTAGTCAGATTAAACATGGATCATTCCTTAATCACGTTACTGGTTTACTGAAATTGAAGTCGGAGGTTCCGTTGGCGTCACCCGCTGTGTCTGTTCCTGAATCGCCGGTTTGACCGCCGGCGAAGTGATAGGTGCTACATTGCCTTTATGCTGGCATGGCAATAACAAGCCGTTAAACAGATCGGCAGGCAGCGGGTCCGGCAGGTTGATATCGCAATGCGCAACACCACTCCAGAACACACTCATGTGTTCGCCAGGTTTCACCCCAGCCAGATAAACATTGCCGTCATCATCGACAAGGCCCACTGTCTGCTCGTTATCATTTTTTACTTCTGCGCCAAACGGAGGATGGCTGCCGTCGCTCAGGCGCAGCACCGCCATCGCTTTTTGTCCGCTAATGACAGCAAATTTACGGTAGCCAATGGCACCTTCAGTTAGCGTGGCTTGCACCACCGACTGGGTTGCTTCAGCGTTTTCAGGCAATCTGTTGAGGTCGATATACGCCTGATTGCGGTAATAGTTATTGACGTCAGAAACGACGGCTTTACCAAACATATTGGTATAAACAGCAGCCCCGTTACCTTCCACCGGAACATCGGCAACGCCATCGGCATCAATCAACAAGCGTGTCCCGCCCATATTCTGGGTACGGTGAAGTGCGCCACCGTGGGCAGTAAGCGTTGCGCCGCCCTGTAACGACAAGCCCGCAGAGGTGTATTGCCCTTCATGGTAGTTCGCACTGAAGTCAACCTGCGCCAGCGAACCATCATGGCTGTAATAGCCGTCAACGCTGGTGTGTTTGTCACTGGTGCCGACGTTCAACTGATAGTGAGTCGCGTCATCGACACGGCTGAAATAACCGACCTGACTGCTGTCCGTCCCACTGCCATAGTTACCGTTATAGCTAACGGTACTGTTGTCGCCCCACGGCATACTGAGCGAAATGTACATGCCTTTGTCGGCCTGGTTGTCATACTCGTAACGGTAGCCAGTCATCGAGATGCTGACATTACGAATACTGCCCATATTGAAATAGTGCGAGAGCATGATGTTGTAGTTTGTCTGCTCCTCGCGATCCCAGTAGGTATGGCGGGTATAGTTGAGATAAACCGAAACACCCGCATCGCGGAAGTTCTGGTTATAAGTGGCGGTGTACATCTCTTTGTCGTTGCCCGTGCGTACCATTCCGCTGTCACTGGCATCCAGATACTCGCTCATGGTCATAAAGTTCTCTTCCGAGAAGCGATATCCAGCAAAAGTAACGCGGCTGTTGAGCTGGTCAAAGTCTTTGGAATAACTCACACGGAAGGAGTTACCGTCCAGCGAACCTTTGCCATAAGCGGTGTCTTTATCCAGTTTGGTGTGCGAGTGAGTAACATCAAACGCGACCGCGCCGAATGTAGACAAATCGCGACCGACGCCAAGCGCCGCAGACTGATAGTTTTCATCTCCCAGTGCGCCGCCATATAACGACCAGCCGTTAGCGATCCCCCAGGAAGCTTCAGCACCAGAAAAAAATTCACCCTCGACATGGTGTCCCCACTCTTGCGGACGGCCCATCATGATCTTATAGCGAACCTGACCTGGGCGAGTGAGGTATGGCATCGAGGCGGTGCTGATGTCATATTCCTGCACCTGGCCGTTCTGTTCTTCAATGCGAATATGCAACGTACCGGAGACAGAATCACCAAGATCCTGAATACGAAACGGTCCAGCCGGAACCTGCGTTTCGTAAATCACACGCCCCATCTGGCTGACGGTCACTTTTGCTGTGGTGTGTGCCACGCCGGAAATGTCTGGCGCGTAGCCGCGCAGATTGGGAGGCAACATTTGATCGTCAGTACTGACACTGCCACCAACATAGTTAAAGCCATCAAAAATATCGGATCTGAGGTAATCCTCGCCCAGCGCCAGTTTGGCTTTTAATGATGGTAACGCCCGCCAGGCATAGTAGCGACTCCACTCCCATTTTTTTTGAGTTTCATCGCCGCTGAATTCATCGTCATCATCATTACTGCGAGTATGTTGATAGTTAGTCTGCCAGTCAGCACGCATACGCCACGGCCCCAGGTTAACCCCGACCGTCCCGTTGCCGCTGATCTCGTTACTATCATCACCGCCATTTTCTTCATGCCGGGTTTGTGCGTTGATGCTGTAGTCCGCGACGATCCCGGAAATGCCGTCATCCCAACGTGAAGGCGGATCCCAGTCGGGCCAGGTATACTCGAGGTAAGCCTGCGGTAGTGAAATGACTAATGCGGACTGGCTTAAATCAGCCTTAATTTCCATGCCTTCCAGTTGACCGGATTTCAGGCATTTAGCATCGTGGCTCCATTGAAGATTTTTCGCCACGTCTTCTTTTAAACCAAACTGCGCTACCAGTTCCGGTGTCAGACAAGCATAGCTTTTGCTCGCGTCATCTTCACCAGCATACCAGTAAATATCGTACTCTTCCGCCAATGGCTGTTTATTTAGTTGAACCTGTAAATTGTATTTTCCGGGCTCAACATATCCCTGGCTGGAAAAACGCTTCAGATCAATTTTTGTGTCGCCTTTTAATTCCAGAAAACGGGAATCAAACTGAATGTCGTCTTCAGCCCAGACACTGCTATAACTCCCTGACATTGCCAGCGCAATGCACCACGGAAGAATCCGTAATCGAAAAAGAGAATGGTCAGGCATACACGTTTCTATCCGTTTTTATTCTTGTTCGGTCAAAATCCATTTAAATCCCCCATAGCAGTGTCGCTATGGGGGTATGCCTTACAGGTAAGTAATCTGGAAGGTGGTATTTGCTTCGAAATTACCCAGATCTGGCGCATCAGCTGCGCCGACCAGCCAGGCTTTAAAGTTCAGTGTCTGCTTCGCTTTGCCTTTATTGGTAGAAGTGTCTTTCACTATTTTCTGGTCAATACCCATGCCGCTTTTGTAAGAGGTACCCAGAGAGTCACCGATCGCCAGGCTAACATTGTTAAATGCCGCACCGGTATCGGTATTGAAAATGGTGTAATAATTGCCGCTATTTGCAGAAGAAACGGTACCAGTAAAGGTAGTGGTCATTGTTTCCTGAGTATCAAATACGCAATCTTGCAGACGAATCTGGAAACTTTTCGGCGTGGTGGTGCCGTTATTTTTCAGTTTTTCGGCACCGATATCACCCATATCAACTTCCAGTTTGTGATCGTCCGGAACGATAGAACACACTGAGTCTTCAATGGTGCCGTAAAAACGTGCAGTACCGTTGTTACCCGCAGCGATTGTTGCCGTAGAGGTGAAAACGCCCATCACCATTGCCGCAGCAATAGCTGTTTTAACAAACTTACTCATTATTTGTCCTTAAACTATAAATAATTAAAAATATAAACATTACAATACATTGATTCAGTCAATACCCAATGTTTATACCCAGCCATTGAATACGGCATGCGATCCAAAAAGAACAGGTCGTAGAAAATTGTATTCGTTGGTGTGGGGCCGCATAGTGATGTTTCCACACCCCTGATGCAATTTAATTTTACTAAAGAGTAAATGTAGATTTAATTAATATATTGACAGAAGAAAGGTTATCTTAAGGACATCCTTAAAAAACACGGAATAAGTATTTAGAAAAAATAGAAAGTATATCAATAATGAATATCAACAGCTTAAAAAACAAACAATGAACATATAATGCGATTGGCATTTATCCACTTTTGACAATATAATATATAAACACTATAGCCAGAATTTAATCAAGTTTCAATTACATCCTGCCTGATTATTCAACTCTATTATCTGTATTAATAAATGACAATGAGTGTCAAACAGACATTATTCATTTCAACATGTAACTTTGGGCAAAATCAAGATACGCGCAGAAGAATAATTTCCGAATGAATGTAGAAAGTGTTTTATTTATAGATAAGGAGAGTCTTCGATAGTAGTGAGGTTGACAGATATCCGCTGCCTGATGAGCAATTATGCCCAATGAATCTACCTCATTGGGCATAATTTGGAACACATCAGATAGCTTTTGCCATCTTCAGATTACACGGGCTCATCTGCCAGTTGAATGTACCGTTTCCGCTTTCATCAAGCGTTACGCTGGCAATGGCCGAGGTGGTAAACATAGGCGGCGTTTCGCCCGGACATAACTCGGCAACCAGATACCCGACTAACGGTAAGTGAGAGATCACCAGTACCGAAGCAACACCTTCATTGGTCAACGCCTGCAAATAGGCACTGACCAGACCAACATCGCCGCAGGGCGTTAACTCAGGCAGAACTTCTGCACTGGAAGGCAGGTTCAGACAATCCCCTACTTCTTCCAGTGTTTGCTCGGCTCGCAGGAACGGGCTCACCAGAACGCGTTCGATTTCCACTTTTTGACCTTTCAGCCAGTTCGCCATCAGGCGAGATTCGTCACAACCATTAGTGGTCAGAGGACGAACCGAATCACTGGCGGCATCGAGGGCTGCGTCGCCGTGACGCATGATAAAAACTTGCATATTGCACCGCTTTTGTTAACCAGAATCACCAATACCTTTATTCACAGCCCCTATTGGCTGTGATAACGATATGGTGGCCGGCATTGTGCCTTATCCATTCACCGAATGAAACGCTGTTTTTTACCTCAATGGCGTAAGTATAGTCAATATGCGTTTACATTTTGACCAACACTCCGCCATTCAGCGCGGATTCATATAGCTTTGACCTTCTTATTGCAGGTCAGTTGCAGTTGTTTTCCAAAAACTTTCCCCACGCGCGCCCATCTCGACCAAACGCTCGCAAGGGGTAAAACGGGAACCATACTGCGTGGCAAGTCGTTGCATTATTGCAACCACTTCGCCCGCGCCGAGAGAATCGATATAGCGGAACGGTCCACCGAGAAATGGCGGAAAACCAATGCCAAATACCGCACCAATATCCCCGTCACGCACGCTACGGATAACCTGCTCATCAACACAACGTACTGCTTCATTCAGCATCAACATCACACACCGTTCAGCAACCTGCGGTGCGGAGAGTCGCCCCTGCCCTTGTGCGCCAATGAGCGGGTAAATGGCGGGATCGACCTGTTTTTTGCTTTTACGCCCTTTCTGACCATAAAGATAGAAACCCCGACCATTTTTTCTGCCTTTGCGATCGTCGTTCAAAATTGAAGAAACAACATTTGCAGGCGCGCTAAAACGTTCTCCATAAGCGGCTTCCAGTACAGGAATAATTTTAGTCCCGGTGTCGATTCCTACCTCATCCAAAAGTTGGATTGGACCTACCGGAAAACCAAATTTCACTAGCGCGGCATCAATGTGCTCTACCCGTTCACCTTCGGTCAGCATGCGGATAGCTTCATTAATGTAAGGCGCTAAGATGCGATTGACGTAAAACCCGGCTTTGTCACGCACGACAATGGGCGTTTTGCCCTGTTTTTTCGCCAGTTTTACCGTAGTGGCGATGGTTTGCGCTGATGTACCCGCATGAGGAATAATCTCCACCAGCGGCATTTTTTCCACCGGACTGAAGAAATGCAGGCCGATAACTTGCTCAGGTCGCGTGGCGTGAGCGGCGATATCACCAATCGGTAAAGATGACGTATTCGAAGCAAAGATGGTATGAGCGGCGCTATTTTGCTCAACTTCCGCCACCATCTGTTGTTTCAATTCGAGATTTTCAAACACCGCTTCAATAATCAGATCGCGATGGGCAAAGCCGCGATAGTCCGTCGTTCCGGAGATTAATGCCAGCTGTTTGTCACGTTCGCTGGCTTTGAGATGACGACGGCGAACTTTGCCCTCCAGCTGATCCCAACTGTACTTCAGCGCATGATTTATGCCCTGCGGGTTGATATCTTTAATTCTGACCGGAAGCCCCGCTTTACAAGCAGTGACATAAGCAATACCGCCGCCCATCAAGCCACCACCTAAAATTCCCACGCTGTTTAATGGCGCAGGCGGTGCATCACTACCGGGATCTTTCTTCACGTCCGTACTGGCAAAAAAGATACTACGCAGCGCCTGCGATTGTGGCGTCATCGCCAGTTCGCCAAACGCCCGAGCTTCGGCGTCATAACCGCTGCTGGTGCCCTGCGCTAATCCCGTTTCAACAACCTCCAGGATGCGTTCTGTCGCCGGATAATTGCCTTGAGTTTTGTGTTCTGTTTTCTTGCCGACCATTTTGAACAGCAGCGCACGACCTAACGGCCCCGCCAGAATACGCTCGCGTACAGGTAGAGGGCGGGAAGATGGGCGATCCTTCTTCGCCAGCTCAACAGCGACTTCCAGCAAAATGGAGTGCGGAACAACGTCATCCACCAGCCCCAGCTTTAATGCCTGTTTCGCCCGAAGTTGTTTTCCGGTGAGGATCATCTCTAATGCTGTGCTGACGCCTATCAGACGCGGTAAACGCTGGGTGCCGCCTGAACCGGGTAACAATCCAAGTTGTACTTCAGGCAAACCGAGCACCGTTTTAGGATCGTCAGTACAAACGCGACCGTGGCACGCCAGCGCCAACTCCAGCCCACCACCCAGGCAAGCGCCATGAATAGCCGCGATAACCGGAATGGGCAAAGCATGAATCTCCGCCATCAACTGTTGGCCCTGCCGCGCCAGTGCTTCCGCTTCTTGCGCCGTTTTGCAGTTGCCGATCATGTTGATGTCTGCGCCAGCAATGAAGTTGTCCGGTTTAGCGGAGACAAACACCACGCCTCGCAACTCTTTGTTTTCACGGAGTTGCTTAATAATGGCGCGCACCTGCGAGGCAAACTCCGCCTTCAGGGTATTCATTTTCTCACCCGGTACGTCGATGGTGATAACGGCAATGTTGTCCAGACGAACATTAAGGGTAAACGCTGATGTCATTTCCATTATTCCGCCTCCAGAACCATTGCCGCGCCAAGCCCACCGGCAGCACAGGCGGTAACTAAACCAAATCCACCGCCGCGACGGTGAAGTTCATGCAATGTCTGGGTAATCATCCGCGCGCCGGTCGCCGCGAAGGGATGCCCGTAAGCAATCGAACCGCCAAGCACGTTAAATTTGCTATCGTCCACTTCGCCAGTGGCATGTGCACGCCCCAGTACTTCACGAGCAAAACGTTCGCTGCCCAGCAACTGAATATTCGCCAGTGTCTGAGCGGCAAAGGCTTCGTGCATATCGATCAATGTCAGATCGCTCATCGTCAAACCGGCACGCTCCAGCGCCAGCGGTGTTGACCAGGCCGGACCGAGCAACATGTCCTGCCAGACATCAATCGCAGTAAATGCGTAGCTGCGCAGATACCCCAGCGGCACCAGCCCTAATTCTTTCGCTCGGGATTCAGTCATCAGGATCACCGCTGCCGCGCCATCGGTCAGCGGCGTACTGTTTGCCGCCGTTACCGTTCCGTGTTTACGATCAAACGCCGGACGCAGCTTTGCGTAATCGGCAAGCGAGGAATTACCGCGAATATTGTTGTCTTCGACAAGCGGTTGTTTATAAGGAGGGATAAAGGCAGTCATCACCTCTTCTTTGAGTTTTCCGTCTGACCATGCCTGAGCGGCACGCTGATGCGAACGGTGCGCTAATGCATCTTGCTGTTCTCGGGTGATGCCGTAGGTTTTCGCCATTTGTTCGGCGGTGTCGCCCATCCGCAAGCCAGTAGAATATTCTGCTACCGCAGGCGGTACGGGCATTAAGTCGCGCAAACGCAGGCGAGAGAAGAGTTTCAGGCGCTGGCTCATGGTTCGAGCTTTGTTGACATCAACCAGCACGCGCGCCAGTTTTTTACTGACGCCAATTGGCAATACGGAAGAGGAATCTGCCCCACCGGCAATCCCCGCTCGGATAGTTCCCGCCATCAGGCTTTCTGCGACGTTTGCAACCGCCTGGAAACTGGTAGCGCAAGCGCGGCTGACGCTGTAAGCATCGGTATGCACATTCATTCCGGTACCGAGAACAATTTCACGCGCAATGTTGGGGGCTTCAGGCATTTGTACGACCTGACCAAAGACCAGCTGTTCAATCACTTCAGCGGGGATCTCGCTGCGTGCCAGCAGTTCGCCTACCACCATCTTCCCTAAATCAACCGCGGGAATGCCATGAAAAGCCGTCCCCTGGCGGGCAAAAGGCGTACGTAAACCGCTAACAATGGCGATACGATCGCCCTGGCGGGTAACCAGCGGTAAAACCTGACCCATAACACTCCCCTGTAAAAAAATAAATAAAGTGGTCTGACCTGATCATAGTCTTAACCATTTTTTTACATTTAGCCAAGCGGAGAAAAAAGAAAGTGGGAGCTATGACACAGTGAAGACAGGAGAAAGAAAAGAAAACGCCCCTGCCAGCAACTGACAGGGGCGAACGTACCCGAGAGGAATTAACGCAGACCCAGCTGGAAGATCAGCATTTCAGCTTCGCAGGCAAAAGTGAAATCGATATCCAGGCGCACACCGTCAGACTCTTCAGTGAAAGTCGGGGAGATTTTGCACGGTTCGGATTCCACGCTACGGGCTTTTTCAGTCAGCGCCGCCAGCGTTTGTTCTGCTTCTGCGCGGTTTGCAAACACGCGGCTGTAAGACGCGGTGCAGTCGGAGTTGTCCATAATGGTGCCAACATCCATACAGCAGCAAACCGGGGTTTCATCAGCA
>OJZM01000526.1_pt1 | contig 18591 bp, 16 predicted proteins | sample 1611181 | NCBI WGS metagenome assembly OJZM01 (sample SAMN04436715, study PRJEB24849) | human gut metagenome | biome: human gut; feature: NICU; material: stool | host: Homo sapiens | place: USA: Saint Louis, MO | collected 2010-09-09 | reverse complement strand
TGGGCTTTAAATGGTTTGTTGACGGCCTGTTCGACGGCAGCTTCGGCTTCGGCGGCGAAGAGAGCGCTGGGGCCTCCTTCCTGCGCTTTGACGGCACGCCATGGTCCACCGATAAAGACGGCATCATCATGTGCCTGCTGGCGGCGGAAATCACCGCGGTGACCGGGAAAAACCCGCAGGAGCATTATAACGAACTGGCTGAACGCTTCGGTGCGCCGAGCTACAACCGCCTGCAGGCTTCCGCAACTTCCGCGCAGAAAGCGGCGCTGTCCAAGCTCTCTCCGGAAATGGTCAGCGCTGACACCCTGGCGGGCGATCCGATCACTGCCCGTCTGACCGCGGCGCCGGGCAACGGGGCGGCGATTGGCGGCCTGAAGGTGATGACCGACAACGGCTGGTTCGCGGCGCGTCCGTCAGGCACCGAAGACGCCTACAAGATCTACTGCGAAAGCTTCCTCGGCGAAGAACATCGCAAGCTGATTGAAAAAGAAGCGGTAGAGATTGTCAGTGAAGTGCTGAAGAACGCGTAACCGCAGCCAAACATCAGGCCCCTTGTGGGCCTGATTTTTTTCGCAAGGATAGCGATGAAAATACAACGGAAGTCCCTGTTTTTATTCTGGGCGTGGATGGATCTCTTTTTCGTCCTGCAATTCTTATGGTGGAATATTGCCCACCGCCGCCTCCCTTTTTACGACGACCTGCTGGCTTATCTCCAGCTGCTGCATACTTACGGCTCTGGGGCGGTCTGGCTGTATCCGCTGAATGTTCTGCTGATTATCAGCATCCCGCTATCGATGATCCTCTTTTTCCGTCAGAGCCGCTATGCGCTGTGGCTGGCCTGGGGACAGGCGCCGCTCAGACTGGTGTTTATGCAGCCTTCGCTGTCGCTGGGTCTGTGGCTGATTCAGGCTGCCGGCGTCATGCATGTAGCGATCCTGGCCGGTTTTCTGCTGCTCTCTGAAGGGCTGAAAATCGCCAGCCTCTGGTACTGCAGAGGCGGGATTCAGGGCATAAAGCGATAGCCAATGCCGGTTTCAGTCAGCAAATGCTGCGGCCGTGCCGGATCGGCCTCCAGCTTTTGTCGCAAATGACCCATATAGATCCGCAGATAGTGGCTGTGCTCCACGGCGTTAGGCCCCCACACCTGATTCAGCAACTGGCGCTGGGTAAGCACTTTGCCGGGATTATTCAACAGCGCCGTCAGCAGACGAAACTCGATGGGCGTCAGGTGGATCTCTTCGCTGCCGCGCAGGATGCGGCGGGCGGGGATATTGACCTCCAGGTCGGCGAAGCGCACCACTGGCTCATCGTCCTGCGCCGCGCCGTGGCGACGCAGCGCAACGCGCAGGCGGGCCTGCAATTCGCCGATGCCAAAGGGTTTACTTAAGTAGTCATCGGCGCCGGCATCCAGGGCGGCAATTTTGTCATGCTCTTCGCTACGCGCTGACAGGACGATAATCGGCATCTGGCTCCACTGACGCAGGTCGCGAATAAAATCAATGCCGTCACCATCCGGCAGGCCCAGATCGAGGATCGCGAGGTCGGGCTTACGGGTAGCGGCTTCAATCAGCCCACGCTGCAGGGTTTCCGCTTCAAATACGCGCATGCCGTCGGCTTCCAGCGCGGTGCGCAGAAAGCGTCGGATAGCGTGTTCGTCTTCGATAATCAGAACGTTAATCACAATTCCTCAGGTAGCTCTTCCAGTTCAGGGGGCGTTTCTCCCGGCAGTGTAACACGGAATGAGGCACCGCCCTCGGGCCGGTTGCTGGCGGAGATGGTCCCGCCGTGAACGTCGACGATGGCCTGACAGATGGCAAGGCCCAGCCCGACGCCAGGGATCGCCGACTCTTTGTTGCCGCGGGCGAATTTATCAAAGATAGCCTGTTCCTGGCCTGCCGGGATCCCCGGACCGTTATCCCATACCTCCAGCGACAGCTGCCGGGCGTCCGCTTCGGCGCGGATGCCGATGTTCGCCCGGGCGCCGGCATACTTATGGGCATTTTCCAGCAGGTTGATCAGCACCCGCTCGAACAGCGGCCCGTCGACATGCACCAGCTGGAGGGGATCGGGGAGATCCAACTGAATGTGCTGGCCGCCGAGGCTCGGTTCGAGCATGCGCAGCGCGCTGCCGACCACTTCCTCCAGCGTCAGCCACTCCTTATGCAGATTAAAGCCGCCGGACTGGATCCGCGCCATATCCAGCAGATTGTTCACCAGACGGGTGGTGTTGAGCACATGCTGGCGAATTTCATTGGCCTGCGGAGCATGCTTTGAACCTTCGCTGGCCAGATCGAGGGTCAGAATTTCCGCCTGGCCAAACAGCACGGTCAGCGGAGTACGCAGATCGTGCGACAGGGCGGCGAGCAGCGAGTTACGCAGGCTTTCCCGCTCGCTGGTCAGCCGGGCCTGCTCTTCGCTGGCGGTCAGGGTGAGGCGCTCCAGGGCGCTGGCCACCAGCAGGGTAAAGGTCTCCAGCAACCGCTGCTGCTCCGGGATCATCAGCTGGCGCAGATTCTCCGGCTCCACCACCAATAGCCCCCAGGTGCGGGCGGCGCTCTTCAGCGGTAAAATTTGGTACGGCACGCCGGGCAGGGTATCGGTGCCGGCGCCGGCAGGCTGCCCCTTATCAAAGCTCCAGCGGGCGATGGCGTCATCCCATGGGGTCAGCCCTGGCTGGTGGGTTAAGGGCAGCAGTTTTCCCTGGGCGTCCGGCAGCAGCAACTGGCTGCGGGCCTGAAAGGTGGAGGCGATGAAGCGCTCGCTGGTGGTGGCGATATCCTGCTGGCTACGACCCACCGCCAGCGCTTTAGACATCTCATACAGGTGGCGGGTACGGCGTTCACGGTAGCGCGCCACCCGCGCCTGGTAGCGTACGCCAGCGGTGAGGTTACCGATAAGCAGGCCCACAGTGAGCATCACGCCGAAGGTGAGCAGATACTGGACATCTGACACCGCCAGCGTCCCGCGCGGGGCGACAAAAAACAGATCGAAGCTGATAACGTTGATCACCGTCGCCAGCACCGACGGCCAGCGGCCATAGACCAGGGCGATGATCACCACCCCCAGCAGATAGAGCATCACCAGGTTGGCGGCTTCGAAGGCCATCAACCACTGCATGGCCACCAGGGTGATGATGGCGCATAGCGCCACCGCCACCGCGCAGCCCTGCAGCTGCAGGCGCCACTTTTCCAGCGCCGTACGGCTGTCGTTGGCCCGGGCAGGGAGAGGGGACGGTTTTTCATCGAGGGCGATCACCACCAGATCGAGGTCCGGCGCATGGCGAGCCAGACGGTCGGCGAAGCCGCTGCGATCCCACCAGCGGCGTTTGCGCTGGCGGCCGATGACGATTTTGCCGAGGTTATGCTCGCGGGCGTAATGGAGGACCGCTTTCTCTTCCGACGGGTCGGAGAGGGTGGCGGTTTCGGCCCCCAGCTCCTGGGCCAGACGCAGCGCGGCGAGAATAGCCCGCCGCCGGGCTTCCGGCAGGCGGTGCAGGGAAGGGGTCTCGACATACACTGCATGCCAGACGCTGCCCAGGCGGGCGGCGAGCCGGGCGGCGGCGCGCACCAGCTTTTCGCTGCCGGTGTTGTGCCCGATACAGAGCAGGATCGCATCGCGGGTGTGCCAGACTTTCTCCTGGCCCTGGCGGTCGCGCCAGGCGCGCATCTGTTCATCGACGCGGTCGGCGGTGCGGCGCAGAGCCAGCTCGCGCAGCGCAATCAGGTTTCCCTTGCGGAAAAAGTTTTCGATGGCGCGCTCGGCCTGGCCGCCGATATAGACTTTGCCCTCATTGAGCCGCTGGCGCAGATCGTCAGGGGGGAGGTCCACCAGCACCACGTCGTCCGCGGCGTCAAAGAAGGGGTCGGGAACGGTCTCCCGCACCTGCACGCCGGTGATCCCGCTGACGACGTCGTTCAGGCTTTCCAGATGCTGGACGTTGACGGTGGTAAAGACATCAATCCCGGCCTCCAGCAGTTCATCCACATCCTGCCAGCGCTTCGGATGGCGGGAGCCGGGCGCGTTGCTGTGCGCCAGCTCATCCACCAGAATCAGCGCCGGACGGCGGGCGAGGGCGGCGTCGAGATCGAACTCATACACGTACCGCCCGCGATGAGCGAGCCGCCGCGGCGGCAGGGTGCTCAGGCCCTCCAGCATCGCAGCGGTCTCTTTTCGGCCGTGGGTCTCCGCCACGCCAATCAGAATATCCAGCCCCTGGGCGCGCAGCCGCTGCGCTTCCGCCAGCATCGCCCAGGTTTTCCCCACCCCGGCGCAGGCGCCGAAGAACACTTTCAGTTTGCCGCGATGCGGGGCGGCGGTGTGCTGCAGCAGGCGGTCAGGGTCCGGGCGCAGCGGCTCGTCACTCATTTACTTATCCTTCAGGGCATCCAGCGCCATATTGAGTTGCAGTATATTGACCACCGGCTGACCAAGGAAGCTCAGCAGCGGGGTTTGTGTGGCCTGGTTCACCAGCTGGCTTACCTGCTCAACGCTCAGCTGGCGCGCTTTAGCCACCCGGGGGACCTGCCACAGCGCGGCGGCCGGGGTCAGGTTGTTATCGAGACCGCTCGCCGAGGTGGTGACCAGCTCGACCGGCACCCGCGGGTCGGCGTCCGGGTTCGCGGCGCGCAGGGCCTGTACGCGCTCGCTCACCGCTTTATCCAGCGCCGGGTTGCTGGCGGCCAGGTTGCTGCCGCCTGACGCCATGGGATTATCCGCCGTCTCAGCGGTGGCCGACGGGCGGCCCTGGAAATAGCCTGCGGCAGTAAAGTTCTGGCCAAGCAGTCCGGAGCCGCGCACCTCACCGTTCAGGCGGATCAGCGAGCCGTTGGCCTGTGAGTTAAACCACCATTGTCCCAGGCTGGTGGTCAGCAGAGGATAGACGCCGCCGGTGAGCAGCGTTAACAGAATAAATAGCACAAGTGCTGGACGAATCAATGACATAGTTTTTTCCTCACACCAGACCGCTCAGGGTCAGCAGCAGGTCGATGGCTTTAATACCGATAAAGGGCACCAGCAGACCGCCGAGGCCGTAGATCCACAGGTTGCGGCGCAGCATCGCCGAGGCGGAGAGTGGGCGATAGCTCACGCCTTTCAGGGCCAGCGGGATCAGGAAGACGATGATCAGCGCGTTAAAGATAACGGCGCTAAGGATCGCTGACGACGGCGAATGCAGGCCCATCACGTTCAACATGGCCAGCTGGGGATAGACCGCGGCAAATGCCGCCGGAATAATGGCGAAATATTTCGCCACGTCGTTGGCAATACTGAAGGTAGTCAGCGAGCCGCGCGTCATTAACATCTGTTTGCCGATATGGACCACCTCAATCAGCTTGGTGGGGTTGGAATCCAGGTCGACCATGTTGCCTGCTTCCTTCGCCGCCTGGGTGCCGGAGTTCATGGCCACCGCCACGTCGGCCTGAGCCAGCGCGGGCGCATCGTTGGTGCCGTCGCCGGTCATCGCCACCAGCCGACCTTCCGACTGATACTGGCGGATCAACGCCAGTTTGGCTTCCGGCGTCGCTTCGGCGAGGAAATCATCGACCCCGGCCTCGGCGGCGATCGCCGCGGCGGTCAGGCGGTTATCGCCGGTGATCATCACCGTTTTAATGCCCATTTTGCGCAGCTGGGCGAAACGTTCTTTGATGCCGCCTTTAACGATATCTTTGAGCGAAATAATCCCCAGCACCTTTTCCCCTTCGGCGACCACCAGCGGCGTGGCCCCCTGGCGGGCGACCTCTTCCACCTGCTTATCGACATCGGCAGGGAAGTGGCCGCCGTTGGCCTCCACGTGGCGGCGAATGGCGTCCACCGACCCTTTGCGGATCATGCGTTGATCAATATTGATGCCGCTCATCCGCGTTTGCGCGGTAAAGGGGACAAAGGTGGCGTGCAGCGACTGCAGATCGCGTTCGCGCAGGTTAAAGCGCTGTTTCGCCAGCACCACGATGCTGCGCCCCTCAGGGGTTTCATCCGCCAGCGAGGAGAGCTGGGCGGCGTCGGCGAGGGTTCGCTCTTCCACGCCGCGCGCCGGCAGGAAGGCGGAAGCCTGACGGTTGCCGAGGGTAATGGTCCCGGTTTTATCCAGCAGCAGGACATCGACGTCGCCAGCGGCCTCCACCGCGCGGCCACTGGTGGCGATGACGTTGGCGCCGAGCATACGACTCATCCCGGCGACGCCGATGGCCGACAGCAGCCCGCCGATGGTGGTCGGGATCAGGCACACCAGCAGGGCGACCAGCACGGTAACGCTGACCGCATTGCCGCTCCACGCCGAAAACGGCCAGATGGTGGCGGTGGCCAGCAGGAACACCAGCGTCAGGGCGATCAGCAGGATCGTCAGGGCGATCTCGTTCGGCGTTTTACGGCGCTGGGCGCCTTCCACCATGGCGATCATCCGGTCGAGGAAGGTTTCTCCCGGGTTCACGCTGCAGCGGATCACCAGCCAGTCGGAGAGAATGCGTGTCCCGCCGGTCACCGAGGCAAAATCGCCACCGGATTCACGGATCACCGGGGCAGACTCGCCGGTAATGGCGCTTTCGTCGACCGAGGCGCCGCCTTCGATGACTTCGCCATCGCAGGGGATAATATCCCCGGCTTCCACCAGCACCACGTCGCCTTTGCGCAGGTCTTCCGCTGGCACGTGGTCGACCGTCGCGTCATGCTGCGGGGCGCGCAGTTTGCGGGCGAAGGCCGTTTTTTTCACCCCTTTCAGGCTGTTGGCCTGGGCTTTGCTGCGGCCTTCCGCCATCGCTTCGGCAAAGTTAGCGAACAGCACGGTAAACCACAGCCAGATGCTGACGGCGGCGGTAAATGTGGCGCTACCGGTCAGGGCGCCGCCAGCCATGGCGATCGCCAGCAGGGTGGTTAACAGACTGCCCACCCAGACGATAAACATCACCGGATTGCGCCATTGCACCATCGGGCTGAGTTTTTTCACGGCATCCAGCAGCGCCTGGCGCACCAGCGTCGGCTCCAGCAGGGCTAATTGTTTGCGACTCATAACAGGGTGCTCCGCATCGCTCAAAGTAAGGAAAAGTGTTCAGCCAGCGGGCCAAGCGCCAGCGCAGGAATAAAGGTCAGGGCGCCCACCAGCAGCACGGTGCCGATCAGTAAACCGATAAACAGGGCGTCGTGGGTGGCCAGGGTGCCGGGGCTGGCCGGTTGAATTTTCTTCGCCACCAGCGAGCCGGCGATGGCCATCACCGGAATGATGACGGCGAAGCGGCCGACCAGCATGCAGAACGCCAGCAGCAGGTTCCAGAACGGCGTCGCCGCACCCAGGCCAGCGAAGGCGCTGCCGTTGTTATTGGCCGCCGAGGTGACGGCGTACAGCACTTCGCTAAAGCCGTGCGGTCCAGGGTTGAACATCCCGGCGCGGCCGGCGTCGGTCATCATCGCCAGCGCCGTGCCAAGCAGCACCAGCGTCGGGGTGACCAGAATGGCGAGGGCGATCATTTTCATTTCCCGGACATCGATTTTCTTCCCGAGATACTCCGGAGTACGGCCGACCATCAGCCCGGCGATAAATACCGCCAGCATAACGAACAGCAGCATGCCGTACAGGCCCGAACCGACGCCGCCGAACACCACTTCGCCAATCTGCATCAGCCACATCGGCACCATGCCGCCCAGCGCGGTGAAGGAGTCATGCATGGCATTGACCGCGCCGCAGGAGGCGGCAGTGGTGATCACCGCGAACAGACTGCTGGCGAGAATACCGAAGCGACTCTCTTTACCTTCCATATTCAGGCTACTGTCAGCGCCCAGCGTCAGCAGGTGGGGGTTGCCGCGAGTTTCCGCCCACATCACCACGGCGACGCAGAGGATAAAGATCAGCGTCATTGCCCACAGGATGGCGCGCCCCTGGCGGCGATCGCTCACTACCTCGCCGAAGGCGAAGCACAGTGCTGCCGGGATCAGGAAGATTGCCAGCATCTGCACGAGATTGGTCAGCGCGGTCGGGTTTTCAAACGGGTGAGCGGAGTTGGCGTTAAAGAAACCGCCGCCGTTGGTGCCCAGCAGCTTAATCGCTTCCTGCGAGGCGACAGGCCCCATCGGCAACAGCTGGTGCGCCCCTTCGAGGGTGGTAAAGGGCTGGTAGGCCAGCAGATTCTGCGGCACACCCTGCTGAATAAAGAACAGGGCCACCAGCAGGGAGAGCGGCAGCAGCAGCCACAGGGTAATGCGCGTCAGGTCGACCCAGGCATTGCCAAGGGCGGACATTTTCTGCCGGGCGAAGGCGCGGGTCAGGGTGAATACCACGGCGATCCCGGTGGCGGCAGAGAGGAAATTCTGCACCGTCAGGCCGACCATCTGGCTGAGATAGCTCATGGTGCTTTCGCCGGCGTAAGCCTGCCAGTTGGTATTGCTGACAAAGCTGACCGCCGTGTTGAGCGCCAGATCCCATGACAATCCCGGCAGATGCTGCGGGTTAAACGGCAACACGCCCTGGAGCATCAGCAGGGCAAACAGGGCCAGGCCGCCGAGGGCGTTAAACAGCAGGATCGCCAGCAAATACTGCAGCCAGCCCATCTCCTCGGCGCGGATCCCGGCCACGCGCCACAGGACGCGCTCGACGCCGGCCAGGCCGGGAAGCGGGATATCGTTCACCATCCTCGCCAGACACGTCCCCAGCGGGCGCGCCAGCACCAGCAACACCAGCAGGTAGCTGGCTAATAATAAAAATCCCTGGGCAGCCATCAGAATGCCTCCGCGTGTATCAAGGCATAAACCAGATAAGCCAGTAACAGGAACACCAGCCCAACGCCAGTGAGTACGCCTGCAGTCACAATCCACCTCCGGGTGTCTTTTTTGATTTACCGGGAGAATAGAAATTACGGCGCAAAGATTTCGCAAAAATCGGCGGGCGCGGTGTAAAAAAAGTATAAAAATGACAAAGGCACAATTTAACTGATGGTTAGTATTAATTTAACTTTTTTGTAACTAATTTACGTGGTGAATGTAAATTAAGTATAAATACGTGCTTTTTAGTGGTCGGATGAGTAGTAAAATTACAACCAGAGCGGTATTATTTTGCTCAGACAAACATGATTAATTTTACCGGCGCTGCTTGCCGGCCTGACAAAGGGGAGAGAAATGATGGCGTTGTACAAAGCTTATCCTGCTCATATTATTTTGCTGCGTCGTGCTTTCGCCGTCGTGGCTGGCGTCGCGGCGCTGCCGGTGATGCTGTTCTGGAAAGATCGCGCCCGCTATTACAGCTGGCTGCACCGGGTGTGGTCGAAAACCAGCGAGCAGCCGGTGTGGATGGCGCAGGCGGAAAAAGCCGCTCACGATTTCTATTAATCCGTCCTGCTGCGACGAAGACAAGAAAACCGCCGGTTGCCCCCGGCGGTTTTTTTTCGTCGCTTGTCTACACTCGTTTTCATGCACCGCAGTGGAATTGGCAGGTGCTTATTTTGCCGGAGCGCGCTATTTTTTCCGGCTTATATCATGAGATGAGTTTTGCTGACGGATATCGAGGAGTTATATGGCCACCCATCTGGTCTGGTTACGCACGGATTTACGCATTCACGATAACCTGGCGCTGGCCGCCGCCTGCCGGGATCCGCAGGCGCAGGTGCTGGCGTTGTATATCGCCACCCCGGGGCAGTGGCGTGAGCATCACCTGGCGCCGCGGCAGGCCGCGTTTATCGTCAGCCATTTGCACAGTCTGCACACCGCGCTGGCGGAACGGGGCATACCGCTGTGGGTCGAAGAGGCGGATGATTTTACCGCCAGCGTCGAACGGCTGGCCCATTTCTGCCAGCAGCACCAGGTCAGTCACCTGTTCTACAACTATCAGTACGAATTCAATGAACGTCAGCGCGATGCCGCCGTTGAGAACACCTTGCGCGATGTCATTTGCCAGGGCTTTGACGACAGCGTCCTGTTGCCGCCCGGCAGCGTCATGACCGGCAGCGGCGAAATGTATAAAGTTTTCACGCCGTTTAAGAATGCGTTTATTCGCCGTCTGCGGGACGGGCTCCCGGCGTGCGTGGCGGCGCCGAAGCCGCGCCAGGCGCCTGCCCGCCAGGCGCCGCCGCTGCCTGAGCTCAACTGCCCGCAAACGCCGTTCGATGGGCTGCTGTTTGCCGCGGATGAAAAAACGGCGCTAGCGCGGCTGCGCGCGTTTTGTCAGCAACCGGCGGCGGAGTATGAGGGGCAGCGTGACTTCCCCGCCGTGGAAGGGACCAGTCGCCTGTCGCCCTGCCTGGCCACCGGGGTGTTGTCACCGCGCCAGTGCCTGCATCGTCTGCTGACGGAACACCCCGCCGCGCTGGACGGCGGGGCAGGTGCCACCTGGCTTAATGAGCTGATCTGGCGCGAGTTTTACCGCCATCTGATGGTCTACTATCCGAAACTCTGTAAAGGACGCCCGTTTATCGCATGGACTGATAAGGTCGCCTGGCGTGAAGATGACGCCGCCCTGCAGGCCTGGCAGCGCGGGGAGACCGGCTTTCCGATAGTCGATGCCGCGATGCGCCAGCTTAACGCCACCGGCTGGATGCATAACCGGTTGCGCATGATTGTCGCCAGCTTCCTGACGAAAGATCTGCGCCTCGACTGGCGGGCAGGGGAGCGCTACTTCATGAGTCAACTGATTGATGGCGACCTGGCGGCGAACAACGGCGGCTGGCAGTGGGCGGCCTCGACAGGCACCGACGCCGCGCCCTATTTCCGCATATTTAACCCCACCACCCAGGGCGAGAAGTTTGATAAGCAGGGGGTGTTTATGCGTCGCTGGCTGCCTGAGCTGGCAAAGGTGCCGGAGAAGGCGCTGCATCAGCCGTGGGCGTGGGCGGATAAACAGGGGATCAAACTGGATTATCCGCGCCCGATAGTCGATCACAAACAGGCGCGGCAGGAGACGCTGGCGGCCTGGGAGGCCGCCAGAAAAGGAATTACTCCACCGCCAGACGGCGGGTCCTGACCTTCAGCGAGTGATACAGCCAGATGACCAGCACCACGCCGACACAGGCCAGCGCGCCCCAGGTGATCTGGCTGAAGACCTTGATGTAGGCGTCAATGGAGTAGTTCACTGCCCCGGCGGCGTCGAAGGACGCCTGCGAGGTCTGGTCGGCGATGACGCCGGCCAGATAGTTGGCGATGGCCCCGGAGAGCAGCATATAGATACCGGTCAGCACCCCGGTGACCCCCGGGATCTCAATGCGGGTGATTTGCGACATGGCGACCGGGTCGATAAACAGTTCGGCAAAACCCATCACCGCCAGCCCCAGCACCATCAGCGGCATGGACGACTGGCCATAGGCCGCGGACCAGCGGGCGCTGAGGGTCAGGATGCAGAACCCGGCGCTCATCAGGCCCAGACCGAGGGCAAATTTCCCCCAGATGCGCACGGTGCGATTGCCACCGACGCTCTCTTTCACCAGCCACGCCAGCACCATCCCGCAGAGCATCACCGCGAAGGCGTTGACCGACTGGAACATGGCGGTAGGGACTTCGTAGCTCATGATATGGCGATTAACGAAGCGGTCAATATACAGGCTGATGGAGCTCCCGCCCTGCTGGGCGAAGGCCCAGAACAGCAGGCTAAACGCGGTGAGGACGACGATCAGGCGCAGATCCTCACGCTGTTTATCGGTTTCAGCGCGCAGGTAGATCCGCGCCAGCACCGCCAGGCCGATAACGGTGGCCACGATCAGGGCATACACCGACCACTCCTGCCAGAACAGCACGGCGATCAGCAGCGGGGCGGTAACCAGCAGCACCAGCAGCCAGCCCCAGTTCGGCAGCAGGAAGCGGCGCGCGCACAGCGCCTGGCGGTTGACGCCGGCAGTATGCTGGAAGTGACGGTTGCCGCAGAGAAAAATCACCAGTCCCGCCACCATGCCGATGGCCGCCAGGGCAAAGCCCATCGCCCAGCTATACTCCTCCTGTACGTAGCCGCAGGCGATCGGCGCGATAATCGAGCCGATATTGCCCGCGGCATACATCAGCGAGAAGCCGCCGTCGCGACGCGGATCGGCAGGTTCGTAGAGTTCGCCCAGCAGACAGCTGACGTTGGATTTAAACAACCCGTAGCCGCAGACGATGATCGCCAGCGACAGGTAGAGGAAGACTGGGGCGGTTTCGCTGGCTCCGAGCACCAGATGGCCAATGGCCATCAGCAGCGCGCCGAGCATGACCGCCATCCGGTTGCCTAACAGCTTATCGGCCAGATAGCCGCCGAGGATCGGCGTGACATAGACCAGCGAACAGTAGGCGCTGAACAGGGCATAGGCGTGGTTATCGTCATATTTGAGCTGATTGGTGAGATAGAGGATCAGCAGGGCGCGCATGCCGTAGAAGCTAAAATATTCCCAGATTTGCAGCGCCACGACGTAGTAAATCGCCCGCGGTTGCGATGATGTTGTCTTCATGAGAAGTGTGGTTTCCTGGCGTAAAGCGAAAGTCGATCGTTCTGCATGAATAGCGCTTTATTAGTCATATTCATGGCTTGAGGGGCTTTCTGTTTATTTAATATGCTTTATTAATGCATAAATATACACGAATGCGCGATGGGGTGGGTAGACAAAATGCGGGATTAACAAAAAAGTCATGGTCGGTGCCGGTTGTGGACTATCGACGGCCCGAATGGATCTGGTTATGTTATGCCTTTGTATACCCTGATTATCTGCTGGAGTGGCGATGAAAAATAGCGAACTGGAACAACTGATAAACGACAAGCTCAATAGTGCGGCCATCAGTGATTTCGCCCCTAACGGTCTGCAGGTGGAAGGACGTGATACGGTGCAAACGATCGTCACCGGGGTGACGGCCAGCCAGGCGCTGCTGGATGAAGCCGTTCGGCTGCAGGCGGATGCGGTGATCGTCCATCATGGCTATTTCTGGAAAAACGAGTCGCCAGTGATCCGCGGCATGAAGCGCCGCCGCCTGAAGACTCTGCTGGCCAACGATATCAATCTCTACGGCTGGCACCTGCCGCTGGATGCCCACCCGGAGCTGGGCAACAACGCGCAACTGGCGCATCTGCTGGGGATTAACGTGCTGGGTGAAATCGAACCGCTGGTGCCTTGGGGCGAACTGTCGATGCCGGTTTCCGGCCTCGAACTGGCCTCGTGGATCGAAGCGCGGCTGGTGCGCAAGCCGTTATGGTGCGGCGATACCGGGCCGGACACCGTCAGCCGCGTCGCCTGGTGTACCGGCGGCGGCCAGAGCTTTATCGACGCCGCGGCGCGCTTTGGGGTGGATGCGTTTATTACCGGCGAGGTGTCGGAACAAACTATTCACTCTGCCCGCGAACAGGGGCTGCATTTTTATGCCGCCGGCCACCACGCCACCGAGCGGGGCGGCATTCGCGCCCTCAGTGAATGGCTGACGGAAACGACCGACCTGGATGTCACCTTTATTGATATTCCTAACCCTGCCTGACGGGAGAGAGAAAAGTGCAGCGAGCGCGTTGTTATCTGTTAGGAGAAACGGCCGTCGTGCTGGAGCTGGAGCCGCCGGTCACGCTCGAGAGCCAGCAACGGATCTGGGGATTGGCCCAGCGTCTGTCTCACCATGAAGAGGTGGTTGACGCCATTCCCGGCATGAACAATATCACCGTGGTGCTCCGCCGCCCGCAGGAGATGGCGTGGGAGGCGATAGACCGTCTGCAGCGCTGGTGGGAGGAGAGTCTTGCGCTGGAGCCGGAGTCGAGGTCATTAACCATCCCGGTCGTGTACGGCGGCGAGGCCGGGCCGGATCTCGGGGTGGTGGCGCAACACAGCGGCCTGAGTGAAAAACAGGTTGTGGAGCTGCATGCCTCGGTGGAATACCTGGTCTGGTTTATTGGTTTTCAGCCGGGATTCCCCTACCTGGGCGGGCTGCCGCCGGCGCTGGCGACCCCGCGTCGCGCCGAACCGCGCGTGCAGGTCCCGGCCGGATCGGTGGGCATTGGCGGCGCGCAAACCGGCATCTATCCGCTGGCGACGCCCGGCGGCTGGCAGCTGCTGGGGCGGACCGCGTTGACGCTGTTTGACCCGGCGCGTAAGGAGCCTGCGCTGTTGCGCGTGGGCGATAAAATTCGCTTTGTGCCGCAAAAGGAGGGGGTATGTTAACCCTGATCCGCGCCGGTCTGTACACCTCGGTACAGGACGGTGGACGAGAAGGCCTGCGCCAGTCTGGCATCAGCCGCTGCGGCGCTCTGGATTATCCCTCGCTGGTGATTGCCAATCTGCTGGTTGGCAACGAGGCGAACGCCGCCGGGCTGGAGATTACCCTCGGTCAGGTGGAGATCGAATTTGCCCGCAGCGGCTGGTTCGCGCTGACCGGCGCCGCCTGCGAAGCGACGCTGGACGGCAAAGCGGTCTGGGTGGGCTGGCGCACCGCCTACCGGGCCGGGCAACGGTTGGTGCTGAAAACGCCGCAGCATGGCATCCGCAGCTATCTGGCGGTGGCGGGCGGGGTCGCGGTCCCGGTGGTGCTTGGCTCGCGCAGCACGGATCTTAAGGCGGGGATTGGCGGTCTGGAAGGACGCCGCCTGCAGGATGGCGACCAGCTGAAGCTCGGGAAAGCCGCTCGGCGCTTTACCACCTCGCGCGGTGTCAAGCAGCTGCCGCTGGGCAACCGCATTCGCGCGCTGCCGGGCCCGGAGTATCATGAGTTTGATGCGGCCTCGCAGGCGTCGTTCTGGCGCTCCCCCTGGCAGCTCAGTCCGCAGAGCAATCGCATGGGCTACCGCCTGCAGGGGCAGCCGTTGAAACGGACCACCGATCGCGAGATGCTGTCGCACGGTCTGCTGCCGGGCGTAGTGCAGGTGCCGCATAACGGCCAGCCCATCGTCCTGATGAACGATGCGCAAACCACCGGCGGCTATCCGCGCATCGCCTGCATTATTGAGGCTGATATGTACCAGCTGGCGCAGATCCCGCTGGGGCAGCCGATCCACTTTGTCGCCTGCTCGCTGGAGGAGGCCTTAAAAGCACGGGCCGATCGTCAGCGTTATCTTGAACAACTGGCCTGGAGACTCCACGATGATGATTGATCTCAATGCCGATCTCGGGGAAGGGGGCGCGAACGATAGCGCGCTGCTCCAGTTGGTCTCGTCGGCGAATATCGCCTGCGGCTTTCATGCCGGCGACGCCGGACTGATGGTGCAGAGCGTACGCGAGGCGCTGAAGTACGGCGTGGCGGTGGGCGCCCATCCGGGATACCCCGACCGGGAAAATTTTGGCCGTACGGCGATGGATCTGCCGCCGGAAACGGTCTATGCCCAGATGCTGTATCAGATTGGCGCCCTGGCGGCGATCGTTCAGGCGCAGGGCGGCGAGCTACAGCATGTGAAGCCGCACGGCATGCTTTATAACCAGGCGGCCAAGTCGCCGCCGCTGGCGGACGCGATCGCCCGCGCGATCCGTGATGTTAACCCGAAGCTGGTGCTGGTGGGGCTGGCGGGCAGCGAACTGATCCGCGCCGGGCAGCACTATGGTCTGACGACGCGCCAGGAGGTGTTTGCCGACCGCGGCTACCTGGCCGACGGTAGCCTGGTGCCGCGCAGCCAGCCCGGCGCGCTGATCGACAGCGAAGAGCAGGCCCTGGCGCAAACCCTCGAGATGGTGCAGCACCACCGGGTGCGCAGTATCAGCGGCGAGTGGGCGAACGTGGTGGCGCAGACGGTGTGTCTGCACGGCGATGGCCCGCACGCGCTGGATTTTGCCCGCCGTCTGCGGGCGGCCTTTGCCGGGCGCCATATTCTGGTCAGCGCGCAACTGGACGCTGAAGCGTGACAACCTGAATGACCGCGAAGGAGAGGATGATGGCGGGAGTATTGCTCACCGGTTTTGAACCCTTTGATGGCGAAACGGTTAACCCTTCATGGGAAGTGGTGAAGCAGCTGGACGGGACGATGATTGCCGGGCAGCCGGTGATCGCCCGCCAGCTCCCCTGTGTGTTTGGCGAGGCGCTGTCGGTGCTTTACGCGGCGATAGAAGACCTGCAGCCGAGGCTGGTCATTGCCGTTGGGCAGGCTGGTGGTCGCGTCGATATCAGCGTTGAACGTGTGGCTATCAACGTCGATGATGCGCGCATTCCCGATAACAAAGGCCAGCAGCCTGTCGACACGCCGATCGTCGACGGGGGGCCGGCGGCGTGGTTCAGTACCTTACCGATCAAAGCGATCGTCAGCGCGTTGCGCGATCGCGGGATCCCGGCTTCGGTCTCCCAAACCGCCGGCACCTTCGTCTGCAATCACGTGATGTATGGTTTGCTACATAAGCTGCAGGAGCAGGCTGGCGTCAGGGGCGGCTTTATCCATATTCCATGGCTACCGGCGCAGGCGGCGGCCCATCCCGGCGAGCCGAGTATGGCGACCGCCACCGTGCGGGAAGCGCTGGAAACGGCCATTGCCGTGGCGCTGCGCCAGTCGGTGGATAGTAAACTGGGCGGCGGCGCCACCCATTAACAGAAGGATGACAGTATGCCGGAAGGTCCGGAGATCCGCCGCGCGGCGGATAACCTGGAGGCGGCAGTCAAAGGCGAACCCTTAACCGATGCCTGGTTAGACTTTCCGCAGTTGCAAACCTATAAAAGCATGTTGATTGGCCAGCGGGTGACCCATATCGCCACCCGCGGCAAGGCCCTGTTAACACACTTCTCCGGCGGGCTGACCCTGTACAGCCATAATCAGCTGTACGGTGTCTGGCGCGTGGTTGACGCCGGGGAACAGCCCGCCTCTAACCGGGTGCTGCGCGTCAGGCTGCAGACCGCCCGCAAGGCGATTTTGCTCTATAGCGCCTCGGACATCGAGATGCTCACGGCGGAGCAGGTTGCCCATCACCCGTTTTTACTGCGCGTGGGGCCAGATGTGCTGGATATGACGTTAACCGTGGAGGAGGTGAAAGCGCGGCTGCTGTCGGCCAAATTCCGCCATCGTCAGTTTTCCGGCCTGCTGCTGGATCAGGCTTTTCTGGCCGGGCTCGGTAACTATCTGCGGGTGGAGATCCTCTGGCAGGTGGGATTAAGCGGAAAGCGTAAAGCCGCTGAACTGAGCGATAGTCAGCTGGATGCGCTGGCGCACGCGCTGCTGGCTATTCCGCGGTTGTCGTATCACACCCGCGGCCAGGCCGATGACAACAAGCATCACGGCGCGCTGTTTCGCTTTAAGGTCTTCCATCGCGACGGGGAAAGGTGCGAGCGCTGTGGGGGTGTGATTGAGAAGACGACACTCTCCTCGCGGCCGTTTTACTGGTGTCCTGGATGCCAGCATTAAGCCCGGCAGTCAGGCAGATAAAAAAACGCGCCAGGCGGCGCGTTTTTTTTCATCCGGACGGCAAGATTAGCGCTTAATGTCGGACTGGTAATCGCGTTTGGTGTAGCCAGTGTACAGCTGACGCGGACGGGCGATCTTCATGCCATCGCTGTGCATTTCGTTCCAGTGCGCAATCCAGCCCACGGTACGCGCCATGGCGAAGATAACGGTAAACATGGAGGACGGAATACCCATCGCTTTCAGGATGATACCGGAGTAGAAGTCGACGTTCGGGTAGAGTTTCTTCTCGATGAAGTACGGGTCGTTCAGCGCGATATGCTCCAGCTCCATGGCTACCTGCAGCAGATCGTCTTTGGTGCCCAGCTCTTTCAGCACTTCATGGCAGGTTTCACGCATCACGGTGGCGCGCGGGTCGTAGTTTTTGTAAACACGATGGCCGAAGCCCATCAGGCGGAAAGAGTCATTCTTGTCTTTCGCACGACGAACAAATTCCGGAATGTGCTCAACGGAGCTGATCTCTTCCAGCATCTTCAGCGCCGCTTCGTTGGCGCCGCCGTGCGCCGGTCCCCACAGGGAGGCGATGCCAGCAGCGATACAGGCGAACGGGTTAGCGCCGGAGGAGCCGGCGGTACGTACCGTCGAGGTCGACGCGTTCTGCTCGTGATCGGCGTGCAGGATCAGAATACGATCCATCGCGCGTTCAAGCACCGGATTGACTTCATACTCTTCGCACGGTGTCGCGAACATCATGCGCAGGAAGTTGCCGGCGTAGGAGAGGTCGTTGCGCGGATAAACAAACGGCTGGCCGATAGAATACTTGTAACACATGGCTGCCATGGTTGGCATTTTGGACAGCAGACGGTAGGCAGCAATCTCGCGGTGACGTGGGTTATTCACGTCGAGGGAGTCATGATAGAACGCCGCCAGGGCGCCGGTGATCCCGCACATCACGGCCATCGGGTGGGAATCGCGACGGAATGCATGGAACAGACGCGTGATCTGCTCATGAATCATGGTGTGGCGGGTGACGGTGGTTTTGAATTCGTCATATTCGGCCTGAGTCGGTTTTTCACCGTACAGCAGAATATAACATACTTCGAGATAGTTAGATTCGGTCGCTAACTGGTCGATCGGGAAGCCGCGGTGCAGCAGGATCCCCTCGTCACCATCGATAAACGTAATTTTAGATTCACAAGAAGCAGTGGATGTGAAACCTGGGTCAAAAGTAAATACGCCTTTTGAACCAAGACTACGAATATCAATAACATCCTGACCGAGCGTGCCTTTTAGCACATCCAGTTCAATAGCAGTGTCACCACCCAGGGTGATTTTTGCTTTAGCATCAGACATTTATGGTCTCCTTAGCGCCTTTATTG
>OJZM01000495.1_pt1 | contig 20048 bp, 19 predicted proteins | sample 1611181 | NCBI WGS metagenome assembly OJZM01 (sample SAMN04436715, study PRJEB24849) | human gut metagenome | biome: human gut; feature: NICU; material: stool | host: Homo sapiens | place: USA: Saint Louis, MO | collected 2010-09-09 | reverse complement strand
CGAAGGGTAGAAGCTAATTCCCAGTGCTGTGACAGTGTTGTGACAGTGTTGTGCAAGTTTACCAAGAAGGGTAGAAGCTAATTCCCAGTTGACGTGCATGTGGTGGTTTCCGACTTGGCAAGTTTACCAAGAAGGGTAGAAGCTAATTCCCAGTATGAATATGCGTCATCGTTCGGAAGGATGCGAGCACGATGAGGTTCATTCGACGCGAAGTGATATTACGGAAAAGAGGTTTCGGCTCACGATGCATACAGGTTCCGAATGTTTGATCATCGGCGCGCCCAAGCACGGCCATCTTGATTTCACCTATGGCCTGACGCAGGCCGGCAGAGAAGCGTTGATGCTGTCCGATTCCTGCGTGATGAAACTGTTCGACGTTTTCATTGGAGTATTGGACGAAGACGAAGGCTTGGAAAAGTCATGTCGGGGCAGGAAAGGCGTCTGAACAACCTCCGGAAGGTGCGGATAGACAATCCTTAAACAAAAGAAAATCCTGCAACCGCTGTGGAAGCCCTTTGGCTAACAGTCGTCTCGCAGGCACGATCGTCGGCATCTTCAAGGGACTGTTCGGCTGACCCAAGCGGAATATGAAGACGGATGAGTGACTTCAATGGCGACTTCATCGTGAAGTCGCCATGTTTATTGCCGGCCGTTTAACCAACCTTCTTCAGGAAGAATGCGTATCTTCCCAATGTGGACATAGGCTGGTTTTCCCTTGTCTATTTTGATTCAATGACGGACATTTCCTCGCTGAACCAGTCGCAAATGGGTGAGAATGCGTCGAACATGTCACAAGAAACACGGTCGGGGACAATTCGTCCACGAAATCGTCGCGACTCACCGTACGCAAGGAACCTTCGAGATCCAGAGGAACGTTCTGGTGTCCGCCGTGAAAGCAGTAGCTTTCCCTTAATTGCCTTTCCCAGTTTTCGCATGCTTGTACAGCATGTTTTCCGCCGTGATTCGCTTAGCCCCCCCCTACCGGGCAATTGTCGTTCCCACATCATCTGTTTCGGATTGGTCCGTAGCCGGTGACGTAGGCACGGATCGCAAATCGAGTCCCATCGTCGTCCAAGTCCTTCATCCCGTTGTTCATACGCATCGAATCGAGGATGAAATGCAGGTACTGCGCGTAATGCTTCGGGCATAGGTATAGCTTGCCGTAGCAATCCTGCCTGCCCTGCGGATCGGCGAACATCACATAGTGTTTTGCGGGTTCGTCGCATTCTTCGTACTGGCTGTCGCAGCTTTCGTCCCCGCCGCCGCGGTCATCCTCATCACCGAACGGGATGAATCCGTCGAAGATATCGTCGAATACGTTGAAGTCCGTCGATTCGACAATTTCCGACGTAATTTTGATTGCCGTGGCCGTTCTGGTCTTGGCTTCCACACGTGTCTCCATCAATACGGTCATTGCATTGACTCCTTTCTCCGGACGTTTTCATATGCGTCGGGATTCTTCCTGAGGTTGATGTTGTTGCCGATGACATAGGCAAGTTCCGCCTCGCATTCGTCGATCTCGCGTTGGATGACCCGTTCATCGGACCCGTCGTCGAAGCATTCCGGATGATTTCGCTGCTGGTGTTTATGGTCAAATAAACGTGTACGGCGTCACCACCAAATCTGAACGGTGTGAGCGTTCATATCGGACACGGTCGGCGGCTGGAAACGGCATCGGCGGAAGAGAAGCGCCGGTGCCGTACGGTTCCTGATAGATTCCCGAGTGCTAACAACCAACACATGGTCCTCGGGAGGAAAGGAATGACGACACCGGTGCGTGTTCAACAGAGTATCAGGCAGCTCGAGACGAAAGGCCTGACGCATGCCCAGATAGCAAGGGAACTGGGGGTCTCGCGGACGACCGTGGTCAAATACGCTTCCCGCGACTATTCCCCGGTTCCCGCGGCGGGGAGGGAGGGAAGCCGGTCGCTGGTCGTGGGCAGGTACGCGCGCAAGGCCGACGAATGGCTCGAGGCGGACCGGCGCATGCCGCGCAAGCAGCGGCATACCGCCCGGCGCGTGCACGAACGGCTTGTGGAGGAATGCGGCTTCGAAGGCAGTTATTCGTCGGTGCAACGTTGGGTCAAGCGATGGCGGCAACGCCACCGGGACGAGGCCGAGGGATTCAGCGAGCTGGAATGGGCGCCGGGCAGCGCGCAGGTCGATTTCGGACAGGCCCTGGCCGTGGTCGCGGGCGTGGAACGGACCGTGCATTTCCTCGTGGTCTCGTTCCCGTACTCGAACATGCGGTACGTGGCCGCGCTGCCCGGCGAGACCGCGGAATGCGTGTGCCATGGCCTGAACCTGGTGTTCTCCCACGTCGGGATGGTCCCCCGCGTGCTGGTGTTCGACAACGCCACCGGGGTCGGCCGCCGCAGGGCCGACGGGACCGTCACCCAGACGAGGCTGTTCTCGCTGTTCTGCGCGCATTACGGCTTCGAGACGAGGTTCTGCAACCCGTGCTCCGGGCACGAGAAGGGCAGCACGGAGAACGCGGTCGGCTTCCTGCGCCGCAACCTGATGGTGCCGACGCCGTCCGCGGAGGGATGGGACCGGCTCACCGACGCGTGGCTGGAACGCTGCGACGAGATCGCGCATGCCGACCACTACCGCGAGGACGTGCCGATCCGGGACCTGTTCGGGACGGACCTCGACCACATGCTCCCGCTTCCCCCGTCCATGTTCGACGCGTGCGACTGGCGCGACGTGAAGACCGACAGGACCGGAACCGTCACGATCGACTCGAACCGCTACCTCGCGGGCCCGAAATGGCATTCCATGCGTCTCATGGCCGGCGTGCGGGCCCTGCGGGTCGAGCTGCGTTCCATGGACGGCGAGCCGATCGTCACGCTGGAACGCAGGTGGGGGCACAGTCCGGACACCGCGATGGACCCGCTCTCTCTGCTCGCCATCATCGCGCGCAAGCCGCGTTCGTGGGGCGAGAGTCCCATACGCTCCGATTTCCCGGAGGAGACGCGCATGCTGCTCGACCGGATGGAGCCGCGCGAACGCGGACCGCTGGTCGACGACATCCGCCGCGCCGCCGTGGCGAGCGGTTTCCACGCGGCCGCCATGGCCGTCGCCGAGATCGTCGCCGCGGGCAGGAGGCCCGACAGGGCCGCGATCGACCAGACAGCCAGACGGATCGCTCAGGGCGACGGCCCCGAATCGAGGGCCAGGCTCGACGCGTACAGCAGGTTCATGAGGGAGGACGACGGTGAGTGAGGCGACGGAAACCGTGGAGGGCGGCCGCAGGGGCGGACGGACGGTAAGCAAATCCACCCCGGACGAGGTCATGGGGCTCGCATGCGGGCTGCCGCTGACCAGGAGCGTGCTGCGTTCCGTGGTCGCGGACGCCACGCCCGGCCAGCTCGGCGTGCTGGCCGACCTGTTCAGGGCCGAGAACGCCAGCCGGACTCAGTCCAGACGCGCCCGGCTGATCAGGAACGCGGGCTTCCCGTGCGTCAAGGGCTTCGACGGATACGACTGGGGCATGGCGTCGTTCCCCGCCGACTGGGGACGGGAGCAGCTCATGGACCTCGGTTTCGTGGACCGGGCCGAGGATCTCGTGCTCTACGGCGACGTGGGATGCGGCAAGACGCACATGGCGATCGCCGTTGGCATGCTGGCGTGCGAGAGGGGCATGCCGGTGAGGTTCTTCACCGCGTCGTCGCTGGTGATGCGGCTGCGGCGCGCGAGGGACGAGAACCGGCTCGACGCGGAACTGCGCGCGATAGGCCGTGCCAGGCTGCTGGTCATCGACGAGCTGGGCTACCTGCCCATCGACATCGACGGGGCCAGGCTCCTGTTCCAGGTCGTCGCGGATTCCTACGAGAAACGGAGCGTGGTGTTCACCACGAACCTGGAGTTCGGGCGGTGGGGCGAGGTTTTCGGCGACGGCGACATGGCCGCCGCGGTCATCGACCGTATCGTGCACCACGGCAGGATCGTCAGGTTCCGTGGCGAGTCGTACCGCAACAGCCACTCCCTGATGAGATAACCGAAAACGAGAGGAACCATCCGGATTACCGGTGACGGTGTCCATTTTGAACGCCGATGGTGTTCAGATTAACTGGTGACGACACGCGGATTTATTTGACGAAAGACAGCTGGATACGCATACTGATCTCGTCCATGACATACAGGTCGATGCCCATCCCCGACTTCCAGAAGCGGTACAGGAGCAGACTATGCTCGGGCAAAGGAATCACCAGACCAGACGTCCTGTCCCATAAAGCCAATAGGTGCGGGTCACGGGTACCTCTTTCCGGACGGCCTGGATTCCGGAAATCCGCTGGCGGAGCATCCGGCCCGACGAACAGATCATCCCTGCGCGCATCAGCATGCCTCATCACTCCCCAGTAAGCGTTCCGGGCAGTCTCGTCGACGACGATCCGGCCGTCTTCGCCCTGACGGTACGACATGAACAGTTCTGCGGTGATGTCATGGTTGATGGGGCAGTCACTACGTGCCGCATGCATGTCGATGGAGCGAGCGCGATCGTTCCGAGCTGTCCTGCGTTCGTGTCCGTCCAATGGCTTCTCATACAACGACAGTCTGTCTGGCACTCTGCTGCGGCCGGTTTCGGAGAGGCTGCGTAGATCGGCTACGCCGATGACCCGCAGGTCCGCGCCAAGCCAGCCAATCGTGTCTACATCCCTCTGCACGCGGGAGACCGCGGAGCACCGTGTAGTGTCACCAATTCGGATTGCTCCGTCGCCGAAGCTGTCGGTGTTGAAGTTGACGGTTCGCATGATTCCTTCCCGTTGTCGTGTGCGTTCTCGCGGAAATTCCCACCGGACAAATTCCCTACGTTTCTGTTCGCTCACCGCTGTCCGTGCGTGGTTAATCGAGGTGTCGTCAGTTTCTGGCGGACTCTCTGATCTCGTGAAACAAGGTTTCCATCTTTAATCCTCCCTTATGACGCGGAAGCCGGCATTGTCCGGTGGAGAAGACGTGAAGGCAATGGCTCCGAGCGAGCAAAGTCTTGACGGAAATCAATTATGAGTAAAGAGAGGAAAGCGAAACATCATGTTGATGGTTCTAAGAACAATGTTGCTGTACGTGCATTTGCCTTTAACCCTGTGGGGATGGCTGACGCTGGTGGCGTTCACCGTTGGAGGCTTTCGTATCGGAAGGAAACCGTTCATATGCAGCCAGAAATGGTTCGATAACCATCAGGAGCGCTACAACGCAGAGTCGATTGGTGCGGCAGCTGCGATTGTTCTCTGGTTCTGGTTGCATGGCTGTTGTCTTATCAGCGACCTGCAGGATAATTATTGGCTGTATAAGGACACCGAAGATTGGGACGGATCATCCGAAAAGGGCTATCACAAGGCCCTTGCCAGCTTCGGCAGGTCCTATGCGAAGCTAGTGGTCGAGCAAGATAACACACTGCCATGGCAGGTGAAGCTCGCCGAGAAGATCATGTTCATCGTGGCCGTCACGCTGCTTGCCGTGCTATTTCTCGGTTACAGGCGTTTATGCAAGACCAATAAAGAGAATCTCGCCGCATGGAATGCCGACACATTCGAAAGCCGTTTCTCAACTGTGGCGCTTGAGAACAGCGTCGAATGGGCTGCGTCTTATGAAAACAACTATCTTGGCTTCAAGCTCGTAGGCCATGATGCAGAAGGCTCCGCCGACCCTTGGTATATGGCTTTTGAAGATATCAATCTGTATCAGGCCCGTTGCAATGGTAGGCTCAACGGCGTGCCCGGCGGCGGTTTGGAAGCTTCTCGGTTCGACTCCGACGCCATCGCGTCGGGCCGAGCCGGAGAGGAAGCCCTTGCAAGGATCATTGTCGGCAGCGACTTGAAGGTCGTGTCGTTCTGGTCCCTATATGGCAAGGATAGCGAAGGCAATCCAACGGATGCTGATGTCGACTGTGTACTCGTGGGTGTCAACAAGTCGGGCAAGGTACATGTCTGGTTCGTAGACGCGAAGAACTACAAAGGTGGTTCCGATACCAAGTACGTCAATGTTGGACATGATGAAAATGGGCATAATGTGATAACTCGTATCAGCAAATTCAAGCATGCACTCATTTCTGGAAAAGATGGAAAACCCGACCTTGTCACCTCGGAGAACATGGCCAACCAATTCAATAATTGGCGCCATATGCCGGGATTGCTGAGAGCTAATTGTAAATCGTATATCTGCATGGTCCCGACAGGGGAGAACGGTCTTCCAGACGTGGAGAACCTCGTCTGGACTGGCGGCATCAAGTGCGTCACTCCAAAACAACTTGTTGAGGAGATTCAGGCCTGCGATCTTGACGACCCGTCCAAGATTCCAGCAAAGGTGACTGAACTGTTCTATGATTCATTGAAAAAATGACTGTGGCGATCTGATTTCCGGTCCATGGAGAAAATCTTCCCCATGGACCGGAATGGTGTGGGTTTATTAGATGAGTCCGTTCCAAGATGAACTGATTTGCCGACGTCGAAATTCCGGAGGAACAGCGACGATTTATTGGTTTCGTCGTTGATCCACTTGTTATCAATCATTCAAAAGAGATTTTGCATATCCGAAAAGGGTTTCCGTTTTTCGCGAAGGCCCTTCCTTTGGCGGGTTCCCTCACCCAGATTCGAACCAAGACAAGAGGTTCCAAAGAGCCGTGTGCCGCCATTACACCATGGGGGAACGGCGAAAGCCCAAAGTCCGGCCCCAACGGTTATAATCCTCGAGCAGAAAAACTGTTCTCACGCAAGATTCAAGGGGACCGGCACGCTGTGCGCCCTGCCGTGCAGGCGCAACAGGAGCAGTAGCGCAAACGGTTTTGCCAGAATCTCCGCGGGAGGTTGCGGAGATGTCCGACACGTTGCTGGTCGCACGGCCGAACATCTCTGTTGACGAGAATCAAAAGACGGAAGGCGGAAGATGGCATTAAGCGCCGCAATCATCCTCGCCGCGGGTGAGGGCACCCGTATGCGTTCCAGCAAGCCGAAGGTGCTGCACACCTTGGCGGGAAAGACTTTTCTGAACCGTGTGATGAATTCCGTATCGGCACTCAATCCCGACACGCTCGCCGTGGTGGTTCACTACCAGGCCGAGCGTGTCGCGGCCGCGGCGCGCTCCTACGATGAGCGTGTCACCATCGTCAACCAGGACGACATTCCGGGCACGGGCCGGGCCGTGCAGTGCGCCATGGCCCAATTACAGGAAAATGGGGCGCTTGACGGCGTCGTATTGATCGCCGCTTCCGACATGCCGCTGCTTGATGCCGGCACGCTGAATCAACTGCTTGCCTTCCATGAGCAGAGCGGCAACGGAGCGACCGTGCTCACCACCGTCCTTGATGATCCGACCGGCTACGGTCGAATCATCCGCGACAGCGAAGGCAATGTGCTGCGCATCGTGGAGCAGAAGGATGCCAACAGCAGTGAACTGGCCGTGCATGAGGTGAACACCTCCGTATATGTGTTCGGCGCCAAGTTGCTGGCCGAGGCCATCGCCAACCTGAATTCAGACAACGCCCAGGGCGAGTTCTACCTGACCGATGCGCTCGAGACCGCCAAGGCGCATGGTGCGGTCGGTGCGTTCGCAGCTTCCGATCCGTTGAGCGTGGAAGGCGTGAATGACCGCGTGCAGCTTGCCGCACTGGCCAAAGCCCACAACGCGCGCGTGTGCGAGCATTGGATGCGCGAAGGCGTGACCATTCTTGATTCGGAAACCACATGGATCGAAGACGATGTTCGGATTGCTCGTGACGCCGTGATCCTACCCGGCTGCTTCCTTCAGGGCCATACCGTGATCGGCGAGGCCGCCGAAATCGGCCCGTACACCACGCTGATCAGCGCCACCATCGACGCCGAAGCCCATGTGGAACGTTCCCGCGTGCAGGAAACCCATATCGGACGTGCCGCCAACATCGGTCCATGGACCTACCTGCGCCCAGGCAACGACCTCGGTGAGGAATCCAAGGCCGGTGCCTTCGTGGAGATGAAGAAAGCCCACATCGGCAACGGCACCAAGGTACCGCATCTGAGCTATGTCGGCGACGCCGATCTGGGCGAGCATACCAACATCGGCGGCGGTACCATCACCGCCAACTATGACGGTGTGCACAAGCACCACACCACCATCGGATCGAACGTGCATGTGGGCGCGGGTAACCTGTTCGTCGCCCCGGTCGAAGTCGGAGACGGCGTGACCACGGGCGCAGGCTCTGTGGTCCGGCATGATGTGCCGGCCGATTCCATGGTCTATTCCGAAAACACGCAACATGTAGTAGAGGGCTGGAAGCCCGAATGGGAGCGCTGATTATGCCGGCAGTACAAGATTCCATCGACGCCATCCGCATCGCCGCAGCCGCGGCCGATCGCATGAAGGCCACTGACATCGTGGCTTTCGATGTCACCGAACCATTGGCCATCACCGACCTCATGATGATCGCCGGCGCTTCGAACGAGCGTCAGGTACTGGCTGTGGCCGAGGAAATCGAAAAGGACCTTTATCTGAAAGACGGCAAGCGTCAGCCACGTTCACGCGAAGGCCTGACCGAGGGGCAGTGGGTGCTACTCGACTACGGTGACTTCGTGATTCACGTCATGCATCAGGAGTCACGCGACTTCTATCGCTTGGAACGACTGTGGAAGGATTGCCCGAACATCGACCTCCAGCTCGACCATGCGCAGGACACGACGGAGGAAGCCGTCGAAGCGGAATAATCCAGGACGTGAGGAGAAGCATGCCGCGCAACGTAACGATTGAATCACGGGGCAATGTGCCACAGCATGTGCACGCCATCACGCTGGTACGTCATGGACGTACCGCATTCAATGCGCAGCATCGCCTGCAGGGGCAGATCAACATTCCCCTTGACGAAGTGGGCGAGTGGCAGGTGAGGCAGACCGCAAGGGCCTTACGTGAGCTTTATGTGGATTATCGTCCGGATATTCCCAATCGACTGGTGGTCTGCTCCGATCTCGACCGTGCGGCCGCCACCGCACATGCCTTTGCCGATCCGCTGGGACTTACGGTGCATGCCGATGAGCGTGTGCGCGAACGCAGCTTCGGTGATTGGGAGGGCGTCGCCGTGGAAGAGCTCGCCGAACGTTACCCGGAGGATTATCGTTCCTGGGCCGAGTTCCGTGGCGGAGAACTCAAATATGGCGCGGAAAGCAAGGAACACGTCGGCAAACGTGGCGTGGAAGCCCTCAATGATTGGGCCATGCGAGCCGGAACCGACACCGACCTGTTCGTGTTCTCCCACGGCGCCTGGATCTCACAGACACTGCAGACGTTGTTGGGACTGAACGAAGTACAGCCCGATTTCGCCTCCATTCTTTCGATGCGCAACGCACATTGGGTGCGTCTTGTACCGATCGAAATAGGGGACGCATTGCGATGGAGATTGCTAGATTACAATCACGGTCCGGCAATCGCCGATACCGAACAGTGGGAACATCCACGCCGCCAAGGCCTTGACTTTTAAGGATTCCACGAATTTTCACATAATCGCCAGTCCTTTTGAAGCGATACTCGCTATCGTCGTGTGCTGTGAAGAATTTTTTCAAGGGAATTTCATTTTCATCAATCTCGGCAGGTGCGCTTGCCGCAGTGACGTCCTTCCTCCTTTGCGCGAAAATAGGCATAGCGGGTTCGGTGATCGGTGTGGCGGCCGGTCTCCGCCTTTTCGACGCAAATCTATAAGAACGTATTGAAGGCATCGGGCGAAAAGATTCAGAATGCGGTGCCGTTCGGTTCGAACTCGGACGGGGAAACTCCTGAAAGCGATGCCAAAACCGATAACGGTACGGAAGCCACGCAGGTCATCGGCGAAGTCCGGCATGGCGGAAGCGATACCGCGGTCATTACGTCTGACCAGACTGCGGTGATGTCCGACTCGCCAAGGGTCATCGCCTCCGGTAAGGACGGTACGGAAGCCACAAGCATATTGGCCAACCCTGAACGCAATACGAAAACCAAGCGGAGCGTCAAAGCTGGAAGCTCGTCCGCCGGCGGATCCCGGACCATGCACCACACGGGGGAGACCCGTGTCATGGCGTGGTTGCATGGCAAATACGCACCGGCCATCATCGCGTTCGTCGGCGCGCTGGTTGGCGTAGGACTGAGTGCGGGCCTCATCCTTTTCTTTACCCATGGCAAAGGTACGGACACCGTAGTGCATGACGTGGTGTACGAGAAGGTCACACCTTCGACGAGCTCGAGTGATACGGGCAGTACCGTCTCCGGTACCCCTACCTCAGGTTCCGGTACCACGACGAGTGGAACCGACACTACCGGCGGGGCGACCGATCAGCCGACCACCAGTGGCAGTGACAAGACCTCCGGCAGCACTTCCGACAGTACGTCAGGGACCAGCGGCTCGTCCGATTCCAGCACCGGCACCACCGATGGCGGCTCGTCGTCGACCGATGGTTCGGACTCCTCAAGTACCGATTCCGGTACCAGTTCCGGTTCCAATTCCTCCGGTTCCACCACAAACGATTCGACTTCCGGCACTTCGACAGGCGAATCGTCCGATTCCGGAACCAGCACGAATTCAAGCGGGACGACCAGTACGACGAACTGAGGTCACGCATCCAATCCTTGAGCGACACGCCGGGATTGCATGATTCAAGTCTGCGATGTATCTTATACAAGGTTTGCAGAGCAGACACGGGGCTATGGCGCAGCTGGTAGCGCATCTCCATGGCATGGAGAGGGTCAGGGGTTCGAATCCCCTTAGCTCCACGAGATGGGTTTTCGGAGAAAGTCGGAAGCCCTTTTTTCGTATGGTGAACCGCTGCCGAACCGGTGGCATGAACTGAGCCGATATGAACCAACCGCAACAGGCCATTGGCGCAGCACAGTCAATGTGACGGTATTCACGCAGAGTGAACATGTGTCGAAAGCCTTGCTGCCGTAGTCTGGAAACACGTCTTACACCACAGACGCACGAGTTGGAAAGGACCGCAATCATGGCAAATCTCACTGCGGAGATGAAGGAATTCCTCAACGGCAATCTGGCATGGGTCGCGACCATCGGCAAAGACGGCCATGTGGATCTCGGACCGAAGATGAGCATGTTCATCATCGACGACAATCACATCGGCTATCACGAGCGTACCGCCGGACAAATGTACCGTAATCTGCTTGATGGCAGCGAATTGGTCGTTGCCGTTGCGAACCTCGAACAGAGGAAAGGCTACCGTTTCCGTGGCAATGTCGTACTGCACGACAACGACGCGATTTACGAGGAACAGGTCAAAATCGCCGAGGAACGCGGCACGAAGAAGCCCATGACCATTCCGGTGTTGCAGATCACGGAAATCCAGGATCTGACACCGGGAGCGACGGCCGGAAAGACCATCGTCAAGGATTGACGATCATGGTCGGTTCACCAAACCCGTACGGGATGGTTGACCGATGGACCCGGTCCGATATGGCGGATTGAACGCTTTACAGCATGCTTTCCGTCATATCGGCCCAGTCATATTGGGCCATGTATTCGCCATGATACAGATTCACGGCGCCGGGTTCTCCCTTCAGGAAACGGAACAGGTCGCAGTTGAGCGCTTCCGTCTTGATTGCCACGCTGTCACGGCCGCGCACGATGATGTCATCTTGGCCGATCGGTTCCAACGTCGTCTTCAGATCGTGGATGAGATTGCGTACTTGGGTGCGGCGTGACGCCGAGTTGGAGGCATCCTCCCATAATGCGGTGATGAGTTCGCTGATGGAGCAGCGTGCACCTTTACGATGCACAAGATAGGCGAATAATTCCTTGGATTTGTTGCGATCGAACTTCAACGGTTCGCCGTGATGAAACACATCGAAATCCCCGAAACAGCGTACTGTGATACGTTCGTCGTTCTCCGACTCGATGGGGTTGCGCAGATTGGACAATGCGGTGCGCACATCATCCTCGCTGGCGGGTTTCAGCAGGAATCCACTGACGTACATACTGTGTGCCTCGAGCGCGTGCTCGGCATGGGCGGTAACGAAGATGATGTTAATGCTCTCGTTGCCTGCCTTGAGTTTTTGCGCCAATTCGATGCCATTCATGCCGGGCATTTCGATATCGAGAAACACCACGTCGAAATGGGTTCGGGAAGCCTCGTCCAACGCCTGTTGCGCCGACAGCGCCTTCATGCAGGTGCTGTCAGGCTCGACATCGCGCAGAATACGGCATAATGCATTGATCGCAAGCTGTTTGTCATCGACGATGAGGATGTTCATGCATTACCGCCTTTGGGAATGGTGATGGTCAGGGTCGTTCCGTGATCACTGGCGTATGTGAGGGAACCATTGCAGATGATACCCAACCGTTTGGCCACGCGATCCAGGCTGGCCGTGTGATGGTCGGCTTCTTCGGGGCATTCGGATTCGACATCGTCATGCACGCTGATGTAGTCAGCCACGTCATCGTGCCATACCTTGATGACGAGTGCCGGATCGTACGCGTATGGAAGATGGAATTTGACGGCATGCTCCACCAAAGGCTGCATGCTGAGTGGCGGAAGACGGAAATCCAATGTGCGTATGTTCCAAGATATTTTGATGCTGTGCGGGGTGTCGGTCTGCACCAGGCCGAGGTATGCCTTGACATGCTGGATTTCCTTGCGCACGGGCACCAGTTGGGATTCTCCGACAGCATCGATGTTGCCGCGCAGGTACACGGACAGCTCCTGCACGGCCTTTCTCGCCCTGGTGGAATCCTCCATGCACAACTCCTGGATGGCGGTCAGCGAATTGAAGATGAAATGTGGGTGCAATTGCTCGGTAAACAGCTTCGCCTTGCTCTCCGCCAATTCATGTTCGGCGAGGATTCGCCGTTCTTCGTTGCTTTGCCGCCGCAGAATGAACAGTATCATCAGGGAGAACGCGATGGCCGGGTACATCAACGTCAACGAATCATGGCGATTCTCCACGATTCCAGCGGCGATCGGTAGCATGAACAGGGCCAGCCATTGCAGCAGGACGTGCTTGGCTCCTCCGGCATTCGCGAGTGGCACCACCAGCAAGGAGACCAGCATCTGCAGTGCGGCCATGTCATCCGGCAGCATGTGCAGAGGCCCCCACACGAACGCATTGCCTTCCCCGATGCGGAACGCCCAGCCGGTCCAAGGGTTGAGGATGATCAGCAGCATGTTTAAAACGCCCGGCGTGACGATGAGACCGGTGGTCGTACGCCTCGCTTTCGGGGAAAGATCTGTCGGCAGATTGGCACATGCCAGCAGAATGAAGCCGGTGACGGCCACAGGCCCCACCATGTACGTACCATAGTTGCCGATGTACGTCATCATGATGGAGAAAGTGTCGTCAAGACCGGTGAACCTCTGGGCCAGCAGACCTCCAAACGTGTTGACGGCGTGCAGTGTCAGCACCGCCGCGAATGCCATACGACTCCGGCGCGTATCATCGCCGAGCGCCACGGCGACGATCAGTACCGCAAGTATCGCCAGCGTGAAGATTCCGATGCTGGAATTAATCGTATTGCAAGCCATAAGGCCCCTTCTGCCCGAATGGGGTACGCTTGCGCACCCCCCTGACGAACCAGTATAGAAGAGGGTGCAAGACGGGGCATAAGAGCGTGTGGATTGCGGTGGATAACCATGATTCATCCACATATCCACAGAATCCGTCGAGCCGGTGGCATGGGCGGACAGGTTCTGCCATGCTGGGCTGCACGGGTGGACGATGACGACCATTCGGGGACATATAGACCAAAGAAGGTGAACCATGACATCTCGAACGACACGACGTCGATGGGCGGGCCTGGCAATGGCGACGCTCGCGGCGATGATCCTGCAGCCGGCGGCTCAGGCCACACCGCAATTGGCCGACCTGAAAGTCAAACAATCCATGAGCGTTCAGGCCGGCACGCAGGTGAGTCTTACAGGCAAGACATTGACGGCCATACCGTTGGCTTCCTACACCGCGGCCAACGTGACCGACGGCAAGATGGTCGGATATGACCTGACCACCATACCCGCGTTGCGCGATGCCATCGCGTCGGCGGCCAAGGATATCGGCGCCACGCAGAAAGACCTGAACGTCAACGGCACACTCGATCCCATGGTCTGGGTCGTCAGGACCCTCACCGATGCGAACACCCATCCATGGGGCGGCCGACTGCGTGATTTCTGCGACAGCCTCGCCAAACAGGACGCGTTCAAGCAACAGCAAGGCACGAAGTTCACGCAACTCAATGCCGCCGGAGACGCCATTTCAACCGGAGCAGTGCTGACCCCGGGCATCTACGCCGTCGTGGACCGCACTCCAGCCACCGTTGAGCAGCAATCCGAGTCCGCGTCAATCATGATGATGAACGGTACCGGCGTCAGCGGCGCAGACCAACTGATTACGGCGGATGGCAGCACCGTCGAACTCGGACAGGTCATCTACAAGCTTTCCGAAGTGGAAACACCCGACAAGCGGGTCAAGGAGGGCGACGCATGGAAAGAGGGAACCGCCGAAGCCATCGGTAAGAACCTGACCTACCGCATCACGCAGAAAATCCCGAATTGGACCGGATACGAACACTACTACCTCGCACTGAACGATACCTTCGGCAAGGGCATCGACTATGCGGGATTACAGTCCATCACCGTTGACGGCAAAAGCCTGCCGACCGACTTCTACCATGAGACCATAGCCTCGAATACGGTCAGTTGGCTGTTCGGCGACGCACAAGGCGACGTGCTCGTCTCCGACGCTTCCAAGCAAGCCCTGCCGGTCGGGGCGACAATCGTCGTCACCTACACCGCGCGACTCAACGGAGACGCCGCCATCGCGCCACAATGCAACCCCAATTCCATCAGCCTCGAATACTCGCACAACCCGAATTCGTGGAACGACCATAACGATGTGCCCGGCAACGAAGTCAACGTCTGCACAGGCGCCGTGAACCTGAAGAAAGTGGACTCCGACGGCAAAGACCTCAGCGGTGCCGAATTCACCATTGCCGAAGGTGCGAATGGAGGAGACCCCCTGAAACTGATCCGCATCGACGACGGCACTTACCGTCTCGCCACGGACAAGGATGAGGCGAAACTGACCACCACGACGATCCTAGCCGGCAATGTAAGCATCAGAGGATTGAACGGCGAATACACCATCAGCGAAAAGAAGGCCCCGGAAGGTTTCTCATCACTGATGCTGCCAAGCGCCGTCATCAACGTACACGTCAACCAGCAACAGGGGACGTACGGCGTGGAAGTGAAATCCGACCCCAACAAGCTGATCAAACTTGACGGAACGCAAACCGTGACCGTCACCAACGTGCGATCGATAGTGCAAATGCCATTGACCGGTGCAGCCGGACTGACCGCAATCCTCCTACTGGCCGCGGCACTGCTATCCGGAGGCCTCACATTGCTGCGCATCACACGAGAATCCGCCGACCGATAGACGGAATTCGCAATGATGGACAAGCGGACAGGCAAGGCACGGCACAAGCATGAACCACCTTTGCGGCTACGAATACGCTGGCTTGCGGGAACGGCAATGCTGCTGGCCACGGCCCTGCTCGTTAGCCTTCCGCTCACCCTGCGCACCACCGACAATATCGAACAAATGTTCGACACGCGTGCGTATGCGAGCGCCGTGAACGATACGGCGCTCGCAATCATCACGCAGACGAAAACCAACGCGCGCCGGTACAATGAACGGCTCGCCAGCGGCAATGACCTCGAGTCCGAAACGGCACGGCAAACCGAAACCATACCGGAATACGCCCAACAGCTCGTCATACCGCCCAGCGATATCATGTCCACGATCGCATACCCGAGGTTGGGCATCAATCTGCCGATTCGTCACGGTGCCGACGAGAACTCGCTTGCGGCCGGCGCAGGACACTGGCAAGGAACATCGCTGCCCATAGGCGGCAAAGGCACCCATGCCGTAATCACCGCACATAGGGGATTGGCCGACAAACTCATGTTCACCAAGCTCGACCAAGCCAGGAAAGGCGATGAATTCACCCTCACGACACTAGACGAAACGCTTACCTACCGAGTGGAATCCATACGCACTGTCACCCCTGACGACATAAGCTGGGTCAAACCGGAAACCGGGCAAGACAAGGTCACACTGCTCACCTGCACGCCATACGGCATCAACACGCATAGACTGCTCGTCACCGGCACCCGCATACCCAACCACGATGAACGATCCCAAGACCCCGGATGCGCCATAGCCAACGTCCTTGCCTCGACGGGAGCGATACTTGCCATCATCTGGAGCGGCACCATCGCCATCATCCGCCACTACCGACGCATCTGGCGCAGACGCCCCCACGGATACAATGAGCATCATGATCGACGAAGTACTGTTCCTACGCCACGGAAGAACCGCCTACAACCTTGGCAGAAGACTGCAAGGCCAAATCGACATCCCCCTCGACATCGTCGGCCGATGGCAGGTGGACCAAAGCGCCTACGAACTTGCCCGCCGATACTACTGGGCGAAAATCACCAATCAGGCACAGCATCCCGAAACCCTGCAACAACCAACCGGACCGGACGCGCACCTCGCCGACCCGAACGAAATCACACAAGCGCCGGCATCGAAACGCCAGATGACCATCATCTCCTCCGACCTGTTCCGCGCACAACAGACCGCGCGCGCCTTCGCCAACCTGCTCGGCCTGCCCGTCGAATACGACTCCAGGCTACGCGAACGCAGTTTCGGCGAATGGGAAGGCATGACCCGTGAGGAAATACGAGAAGCCAACGCCCCGGACTACGACTCATGGCGCTCACATACCGGCGGAGAACTCAACCATGGCGTGGAAAGCCGCACCCACACCGGACAACGAGGAAGCCGGGCGGTGCTCGACATTCTTGACCGACACCGCGAAAACATCGTGCCGACCACACTGCTTATCGTCGGCCACGGATCCTGGATCGTAGCCACCATCGAAACACTGCTTGGCATGGACCCCGACAGTCTCAGCAACCTTGGCTCCATGCGCAACGCCTTCTGGTCACGCATGACGCCTGCCGGCGATGCGGAACGACCCCGATGGACACTTGACGAATTCAACCAAGGTCCGGCCATTGCAGCATTCACCGACTGGGAGAACGGACCCGACGACCTCAGAGGACCGAACATGCCGCAATGGAAACCGATCATGCAGTAAAGGGGCTCACGGATACACCCCGAGAAACCCCGATTCCACAGCCGGAACATGAACAGTCGGTTAACGTTTCACCTTGCGCATCGCAAATTCTGCGCATAGGACTATCCTTAATGAGGTTGTATGCCCGGTCACACGGTTTCCTGCCGCGGATCTCGGGCTACCGTACAGCGATAGAACGTCAGAAAGCGCGAAAGGCGGGTGAGAGACATGTTGAGAATGTTCAGAACGATTAACGGCCAGGTGGAACAGATTCAAAAACCTGAGAACGGCTCCTGGCTGTGCCTGTCCGAACCAACCGACGTGGAGCTCGCCAGCGTCGCCCAAGAAACCGGCATCGACCTGGCCGACCTGCGCGCCCCGCTGGATGACGAAGAGCGCTCGCGAGTCGATGTCGAGGATGATTACACGATGATCATCGTTGACATCCCGACCGTCGAGGAACGCGGCGGTCGTGACTGGTACGAGACCATCCCGTTGTCGATCATCATCACGCAGTCGATGATCATCACCGTCTGCATGCAGGACACCCCGGTGCTGCATCCGTTCATGGAAGGTACCATCCGCGGTTTCAACACGTACATGAAAACGCGTTTCATCCTGCAGATCCTCTACCGCAACGCCACCATGTATCTGCGTTACCTACGCATCATCGACCGCGAGAGCGACAAGCTCGAACTGAAACTGCGCCATTCCATGCAGAATCGTGAGATCCTCATGCTACTTGAACTGAGCAAGACCTTGGTCTACTTCACCACGTCACTCAAATCGAATGAAATCGTGATGGAGAAGCTAACGACCCTGCCCCGTATCAAGCAGTACCCGGAGGATGAGGATCTGCTCGACGACGTCATCACGGAAAACAAGCAGGCAATCGAGATGGCCAACATCTACAGCGGCGTTCTTGCGAACATGACCGACGCCTTCGCGTCGATTGTGTCGAACAACCTGAACAACGTGATGCGCATCTTCACCATCATCTCCATCACGCTGTCGATACCGACGTTGATCTTCTCCATGTACGGCATGAACTTCCAGCAAGGCATGTTGGGCATGCCGTTGTCCGACAAGCCGTGGGGCTTCGTGGTGATCATCCTGATCTCACTGGTGCTTTCGGGAATCGTCACTTGGTTCCTTACTCGTTCACGCATGTTCAAGTAGATTGTGCGTCACCGGCCGGTGGTCCCGCCGCCGGCGCATGATGGGTGTTCGGAAGGCGGTTACATGACGCACGGGATACGGAACATTGCGGCGATGCTGTGTGCCGCGTCGATTGTGGTTGGCGTGAGCGCATGCGGCACCTCCATCTCCGTGGTGACCAACGGCCAGGCGCAGGGGCCGACCATCACCATCGGCGTAGCCGCCGATCAGCCGGGACTCGGCTTGCTGCACGGTAAGGATTATTCCGGGTTCGACATCACCGTAGCCCGATACGTCGCACAATACCTAGGATTTGCCGACAAGCAGGTCGTGTTCGCAAAGGTGATTCCCTCGACTCGCGTTTCGGCATTGACTTCGGGGGATGTCGATATGGTCGTGGATTCCTTCGCGACGAACACCGACCATGACGACGAAGTGACCTTTGCCGGACCGTATCTTACGGTACGTCGGGATTTGCTGATTCGTGCCGATGATAAGGATGGGATCCTGAGTGTCGATGATCTGGACGGCAAAACCGTATGCACGGCCAAGGGATCCATCTCCGGCTCCGATATGCGGAACCTGACCGACAAGATGACGGTCGAGGAACGTGACACCTATCCGCAGTGCGTCACGGCGCTGATGATAGGCGAAGCCGACGCCATCATCTCCGATGACGTCATTCTTACGGGACTTGCGGCCGACAGGGGAGGCGGCTACCTGAAGGTGGTCGGCGAACCGTTCGGCGAACAATCCTATGGCATCGCCGTCAGGAATGGTAAGAGTGAGCTGGTCGGACAGATTGACGCGGCACTCAAAGCCATGGTCGCGGACGGTTCATGGTCGAGTGCGGTGCAAGCCCTGAAGCAGGATATCGGATACACCGTCGACGTTTCGTCGAACCCGCCTACGGTGCGGCGGAAAAACTGATCTGCATGCCGCTTCTTGGATAATGATTATCGCCTTGCCAAGTGTCCAGTTGCGCGGCTAGTTTCATGCATTATGAATGACACCGAGAAAAGCGCACAGGCGCAGTCGAACGAATCCGCCGAGCCGTCGTTTCGCTACAATGCGAAGCTGGCTCAAGGCGTTGAGGAGAAATGGCAGAAGATCTGGGATGACGAGGGTACGTTTTGGGCGGCCAACGTCAACGGCGAGCTGAAGGATGGCAAGGGCCACAACGCGGAGGGCCGTCCATCCTACTTCGCCATGGACATGTTCCCCTATCCATCGGGCAAGGGCCTGCATGTGGGCCACCCGCTGGGGTATCTCGCCACCGATGTGGTCAGCCGTTATCACCGCATGAAGGGTGAGAACGTGTTGCATGCCATGGGCTATGACGCCTTTGGTCTTCCTGCCGAGCAGTACGCCGTACAGACCGGCCAGCATCCACGCATCACCACCGAACAGAACATCGCCAACATGCGCCGCCAGTTGCATCGCATGGGTCTGAGCTTTGATAACCGTCGCTCCTTCGCCACCATCGATCCGGGTTATGTGCGTTGGACCCAGTGGATCTTCTCACGCATCTATGACGCTTGGTATGACGAGGAAGCCGTCAATCCGAGCGGTTCCAAAGGCTGCGCAAGACCGATCAGCGAGCTGGTCGAACAGTTCGAATCCGGTGCGCGCGCCATTCCGGGTTGTGAGGGCAGGTCCTGGGCCGACTTGAATGAAGCCGAACGGGCGGATGTGCTCAACGACTTCCGTCTGGCATACATCTCTAAGTCCCCGGTCAACTGGTGTCCGGGACTGGGTACCGTGCTCGCCAACGAGGAGGTCACCGCCGAAGGCAAGTCCGAACGAGGCAATTTCC
>OJZM01000488.1_pt1 | contig 20226 bp, 18 predicted proteins | sample 1611181 | NCBI WGS metagenome assembly OJZM01 (sample SAMN04436715, study PRJEB24849) | human gut metagenome | biome: human gut; feature: NICU; material: stool | host: Homo sapiens | place: USA: Saint Louis, MO | collected 2010-09-09 | reverse complement strand
CCGGGCCCGGCGACCGTGACCCCTCCTTACGGGGTCACCAGCAAGGTAACGGGGCAAGGGCTACTCCTTGAGGGGTTCGACGTTCGGGAAACGCTGGATGGCTTGGTCGAGCCGGTCGGTGTCAGTGAGGAGATCGAGGAACACCCGTCGGGCCAGCGGCGTCATCCGCGCGACGCCCATCTCGGCGAAGATCTCGTCGTAGCGGCCCTGCTTCTTGGCCTGGTACAGGCTCACCCTGTGGTGTGGGTGAGCCATCATCCACGGGGTCGGGCAGAGTCCTTGGACGATCTTGTTGAAGAAGGCGCGGACCGCCGACTCCGGCGCGTCGGGGTCGTAGTGGGGATCAGGGTAGCCAGCGACGATGAGCATGGGTTCATCCTCCTGTCATGGCTTGCTGAAAACATAGACCCCGCCCGACGGCGAGGACACGGTGGTGAAGTCGTAGGCCAGGTCCCGGCCGAACTTCTCGTGGTCGAAGTAGGTCTTGGCTGTATCTGGCCAGTGGTCGAAATAGTCGGTCTCGGTCAGCCAGTGGTCGACGAAGTCACCCCAGCTGTCGAACTCGCCATGCAGATGGTCGATGAAGTCGCTGGGCACCGGCACTGAGCCATGGCCAGCGGCCACATACGCCCCGCTGGCCATCCAGGCGCTCAAAGCTGGCCACAACCACGGCTCGACCTCCGCGTACGCGTCAGCCCACTCCTGAGCCTCTGCCAAGCCCATCTCGTGGAAATCCGGCCACGGGCCGTCCCCGTCAAGGCACCAGATCTCCTCACAGTCGGCTCGCTGGGGCACACCAGCCAGCTCGTGCAGCTTCGCAATCGTGAGTTCGCCTGCTTCGCTGGCGTCGATCCAGGCACCCACCAGGCGTCCGGAGTTGTAGCAGGCCAAGCACCCCGGCCAGATCTTCAGCGGCATCGTCGTGGTGGTCATCGGCCCACCCCTCGTCCTGGGCCCTCAGCTGAGCCTGCGCCGGGTGATCCGCGAGCTCGGAGTACCGGCCCGACGTGGGCGTGCCATCGTCGTCGGCCCAGCCGGACATGCGGCGCCAGGAGTCAGTGGCAAAGCCCACCTGGGCGACACCGACGACGTCGAGGCCACGATGGTTGAGGGCAAGGCCCATGTGCGTGGCGACCTGCGCCACGGCATCCACGGTCGCCTCGTGATAGGCGATGACTACGGCGGCCATGGCCCCTTGGGCGCGCAGACCGTCAGCCACAAAGCCCGGTGCGCCAGCCAGGGCATCAAGGAGTGGAAGGGTGGCGCTGGCGACCAGTCGGCCTTGCCCATCAAGTCCGGCCACCACGAGGGTGGCGCTGGGCGGGGTGCCGCCAAGCTCGAACGGCAGGCAGGCAATCAGGCCGACGATGTCGGTCTTGGTAGGCGTGGTGTTCACGGGAGCTCCTCTCGCGGCCGAGGAACTGCTCCTCTTGGCCGTCGAGATTGCTCCCGGCCGCGCTGGCGCGGCTACTGCCGCATCACCGAAGGCGTTGGCACCTCGGACAACGGAAGGAGCTACGGTTCATGAACTTCTCGCGCACGATGGGGGTCCCGCATCGGTCGCACGGCTCACCAGTTCGACCATATGAACGTAACAATCTGTCGAAGTATCCCGACTCACCATTGACATCGACGTACAGGGCATCAAAGGATGTCCCACCCTGGGTAATCGCCTCGGACATCACCTCACGCGCTGTCTCCAACAACTCCACAGCCTTGCGCTGGCTGAGGCGCGAGCACGGGGTCTCCGGGTGACGACGAGCCCGCCACAGGATTTCGTCGACATAAATGTTGCCGACACCGGATACCAGTGTCTGGTCGAGCAGGCTGCGCTTGACGGTCGACCTGCGTGCGCGCAGTCGTCGCGCAACCTCATCGACGTCAAAGGAATCCTCGAAGGGATCAGGGGCAATGTGGGCGACCGGCCCGGGCACACCGTCAATCAGCGGGGCGAGAGTAAGTCCGCCAAAGGTGCGCTGATCCAGAAAACGTAGGTCACGGTCGTCACCAAGGCCAATGACAACACGGGTATGGCGATGCCGTGGGGCTTCCCTGTCGACGACACGGAACTGTCCGCTCATCCCCAGGTGGGCCAGCATCGCCGTGCCGTCGTCGAGGACGAACCACAGGTACTTGCCCCGGCGATTGATGGCGGTGAACTGGCGACCAGTCAGAGTCGCCTCGAAGACTCTGGCTTCTTCCGAACCACCGGTTGGGCGCAACCCGCGGACATCGACGACGTCGACCCGCTCGACGGCGGAGGGGATGACGAGACTCTCGAGTCCGGCTCGTACTGTCTCGACCTCAGGAAGCTCAGGCACCGGTGCGGGGAGGGATCAGTGCGGCAACCGCAAGCTGGGCCGCTCCCTGCTCGGCCTCCTTCTTGTTGTGGCCGGTGTAGGCAGCGTGCAGCTTTCCACCCACTTCTGCCCTGGCACGGTAGCGGCGATTGTGGTCCGGGCCAGATCCGACGATGTCGTATCGCGGAGCCTCAAGCCCTTGCTCAGAGCAGTACTCCTGGAGAACTGTCTTCCAGTCGGTACCGGCTCCGGATCGATCCGCCTCGTCAACGAGGGGATCGAAGAGATGATGGACGAGGCGCAGGGCGTCCGGCAACCCCGAGGACAGCTCGACGGCACCCAACAGGGCCTCGGTGGTGTCGGCCAGGATCGACGTCTTGTCGTGGCCGCCGGTACGTTCCTCGCCCTTGCCCAGCTTGATACGCGGCCCGATGCCGAGGCGACGGGCCAACCGTCCCAAGGACACCGTGCTCACGACGGCTGACCTCAGTTTGGCGAGCTGACCTTCCGGTTTGTCCGGGAAGGCGCGGTAGAGGTAATCGGTAACGCCGACCTCGAGGACGGCGTCACCGAGGAACTCCAGCCTCTCGTTGGTGGGAATCCCACCGTTCTCAAAGGCATAGGAGCGATGCGTGAGCGCGAGATCAAGGAGTTGGGGGTCACATCTGATCCCCAACTCCTTGAGAAGACCCAGGAAAGGCCACTCCCCGTACTCGGGTGAACTGACGTTCTGGTCCTTTCGTGCGCTCACGGTGCTGATCTCAGACCTCGGCAACCTGGCGGCGATCACCACGCGGGCCGTACTCGCCGCACGCGGGACATGCGGTGTGGGGCAGGTGCTTCTCACCGCATGCCGGGTTGGCGCAGGTGACGAGATTGGTAGCAACCGTCTTCCATTGCGAACGACGGTGCCGGGTGTTGCTGCGGGACATCTTCCGCTTCGGGACGGCCACGATCTTCTCCTTGGTGTGCTTCAGATGTGGCATCCGTATGACACGGACGCCGTTAGGGAACGTTCAAGACTTGTCCGAATCATCCTCGCTGACAAGCCCTTGCAGAGCCGCCCAGCGTGGATCGATCCGATCCGGATGGTCATGGTCCGGGTCATCGTTGAGGTTGGCGCCGCAGTCTGGACAAAGTCCCTCACAGTCGTCGCGGCACAGCGGGCTGAACGCCAGGTTCAGCACCACCGCAGCACGGACGACAGGGTCAAGGTCGATCGTTTCCTCGGCACTGACCCGACTGGCGTCCTCCTCAGCCTCCTTGTCCGGGTAGAAGTACAGCTCCTGGATGTCAAGGACGAGATCCTCCTCGATGGGATCCAGACAGCGAGAGCACTCCCCCTTCAGGGTGGCTTCGACGGCCCCGGTGACCAGAACTCCTTCACCCACCGATTCCAACCGAAGGTCGAGATCGAGAGGGGAGTTCTCGGGAACGCCGATCATGTCGACACCGAGATCCGCCGGAGCGGGCACCGTCCGTTGAATCCGGGTCATCTGACCCACCTGCCGACGCAGCGAATGGGTCTCGATGACGAGATCCGAGTGTGCGTCGGGGTGGCGATGGATGGTATTCATCGCAAAGATCCCTTCGACCGGTGGAACACGACGAGGTCATGACCGACTGGCCACTGTACAACGGAGATCGACGCCAGACCAAAACTGTGTGTCAGCTTGACTGTGCACGCCGTTTCAGGCACTCTGAACTAAAGCGTATTAGTTCGCTGGGGTTCGACACCGACGCTGGAATCGGATCCCGCTGGACCCCCTTCAAGGAAGAAGTAGAGAACATGGCAAACCTCACCATCGGCCGACGTCAACTTCTCGGTGGTACGGCCGCACTGGCAACTGTCCTAGCTGCCAGCGCATGCGGCATGAGCGGATCGGGGGATAAGCCGTCGAGCCAGACATCCATCGACTCCTCCGCCAAGCTCGAGGGCAGCATCCAGTTCCAGACCTGGTCGCTCAAGAACGAGAAATTCACCCCGTACTTCGAGAAGCTCGTCAAATCCTTCGAGAAGGAGCATCCCGGCACGACCATCAAGTGGATTGACCAGCCGGGTGAGGGCTACGAGGAGAAGGTCCAGCAGCAGGCCACCGCCGGTCAACTGCCCGACGTCGTCAACATGCCCCCGAACTTCGCATGGCAGCTCCTCAAGGCCAACAAGGTCATGGACCTCAAGAAGGCCGATACCAAGACCATCGACACATACACCAAGGGCGGCATCGATGCTTACACCTTCGATGGTCACGACGGGGTCTACGGCTACCCGTGGTACCTCGGCACCGACCTCAACTGGTGGAACACCCAGGCCTTCGAGAAGTACGGTCTCGATCCCAAGAAGCTGCCGACCACCCTTGACGAGCTCTACGAGCAAGCCATCACCATGGCCGAGAAGTCCGGCGGCAAGATGCCCCTCATCTCCACCGCTCCAACCCTCGGCGATCTCGCAGCCCAGGACGTCGAGGTCTTCAAGGACGGCAAGTTCACCTTCAACACCGACAAGGCTGTCAAGATCATCGAGAAGTACGTCGAGCTCTATGCCAAGAAGGCCATGCCGCCGGAGGTGTTGCAGAACAACTACCTGGGCAACTCAAAGCTCTTCATCCAGGGCAAGGTTGCCTGGACCACCGGCTCGGCCTCCTTCCCGATCGACCTCAAGAAGGACGCCCCGAAGCTCGCTCCTCACGTCGCGATGACGAAGCGCATCGGCGTTCCACCTCTTTTCGTCCAGGGCATTTGCGTCTCGAACGATTCCAAGAACCCGAACTTGGCGCTGGCTTTCGCCAAGTACGTCACCAACAACGCGAACCAGGTCGAGTTCGTCAAGCTGGCCCAGGGCTTCCTGCCCGGCACCAAGGAGGCCAACGAGAACCCGGAGTCCTTCACCTCGGTCATCGATGATCCACAGATGAAGAAGGCTGCCGAGGCCCTCTCGGAGGAAATGAAGGATGCGCAGATCGGCGAGCCGATGGCTTACACCGACGCCATGAAGACCTACGTCGGCCAGCAGATTTCCTCGGCCATGCGTGGTGACATCAAGGCCAAGGACGCCCTCGACAACGCCGTCAAGTACTGCAACGACCACATCGCGAAGTGATCCTCAGCCGGCCCCGCTCCCCATGCGGGGCCGGCTCACCTCCCCGCTGACAACGCCCCTACCCCGCCAAGGATCTGCGCCCATGAACTCCCACCGCTGGTACACCCCGTGGTTGTTGGTGGCTCCGGCAGTCGTGTGGACCGTCGTGTTCGCCCTCTACCCCTTCATCAACACGATCATTCTGTCCTTCACGAACACCCGGCCCCTCGTCGGCGGGGAGTTCATCGGCTTCGACAACTACGTCGAGCTGTGGCACGACGACATGTTCTGGAATGCCATGGCGACAACCTTCATCTACGTCATCGTGTGCATCCCACTGTTGACGATCCTGCCGTTGCTGTTGGCCTTGCTCGTCGAGAAGAAGATCCCCGGGATCTCGTTCTTCCGTACTGTGGCGTACTTCCCGGTGATTGCCTCGGTCGTCGTCGTGGCCCTCATCTGGAGCTGGATGTTCGACTCCCGTGGTCTCATCAACCAGTCCCTGCAGTGGATGGGTGTCGCGAACAGCTCCATCCCCTTCCTCGTCGATCGGTGGAAGTTGTTGGGCTGCGCGATCCTGCTGACGGTGTGGAAGGGCCTCGGGTACTACATGATCGTCTACCTCGCGGCCCTCGGAAACGTCGACCATGACCTCCATGAAGCCGCCGCCCTCGATGGCGCAAGCAGCTTCCAGCGGTTCCGCAACGTCACCATCCCCGGGATCAGGCCGGCCATGGTTCTCATCATCGCTCTCATTGCGGTGTCCGGGATGAGGATCTTCTCCGAGCTCTACGTCCTCACGAATGGAACTGGTGGCCCAGGCGGTGAGGACTCCAGTCTCGTCATGATCATCAAACAGGTTGGTACCGGTCTGTCCGGACAGCTCGGCTATGCGTCGGCCCTGTCAGTCGTGCTGTTCTTCCTCACCCTGATTCCGCTAGCAACCATCGGTTGGGCGAACAACAAGGACCTGCGGTCTGGCCACAAGCCCAAGCAGGCTGGCCGCCGTGCCCGCCGGGCAGCAGCCGTCCAGGCCGCCACGAAGGAGACGATGGCATGAGCACCTCCAGCGCAACTCGTTCTGCCAAGCAGAAGCCGTGGCGTAGCCGGCGGGCATTCGACCCGACCCGCCCCACCCTTGCCGGACTCATCGGGCGGTACATCCTGCTGATCTTCGTCGTCATCATCTCGGTCGGCCCCTTCCTGTGGCAGCTGTCCACCTCCCTCAAAGGCGTCAGCGAGGACGTCTACTCCTTCCCGCCCCATCTCATCCCCCAAGACTTCAGCGTCGACGCCTACCGTCGCGTTGCCCATGTCGTCCCGATCTTCAGTTACGCCTGGCATTCGGTCATCGTCGCCGCTGTCTGCGTGATCGGCAACGTCGTGCTGGCCTCCCTGGCCGGTTACGCGCTGACCTGCATGAAATTCCGCGGCAAGAAGGTCGTCATGGGCATCCTGCTGTCGGTCCTCCTACTTCCCGGTGAGGTCACGCTGACCAGCCAGTACCTCGTCATCAAGGGCATGGGCCTGGCGAACACCCTGGCCGGCGTCGCCATCCCCGGTGTCGTCGGTGCCATCAACGTTCTCCTCATGGCCACCGCCTGTCGGGCAGTCCCTCCGTCGGTCCTCGATGCGGCGACCGTTGACGGAGCCAACACATGGGACAAGATCCGGCACGTGGTCTGGCCCAACATCAAGGGGATGGCCTCGGTGGTTGCCGTGTTCTCCTTCATCGGGGCCTGGGACGACTTCCTGTGGCCATTGGTCGTCCTCAACGATCCTGACAAGTACACCCTGACCGTCGGCATGCAGTACCTCAGTTCAACGATGTCGACCGACCCGCGTGAGGTCGCAGCCGGAACGATCATCGCCCTCATACCGATCATCGTCGTCTTCGCCTCGATGCAGAAGGTCTTCTTCCGTGGCGTGGAGAGCGGCGGCGTGAAAGGCTGAGCGACCTACACCCAAATCAGGAGACGGTCAGAACCAGAAGGGTTCCGACCGTCTTGTCGTTGGCCCATTCCAATCTCCCGGGGCAGCCAGACGTTCAAAGCTGCCCTGTGGAACCCCGGACGACAAGTTCAGGCGGCTGCTCGGTGATGTCCTCCACGTCCTGACCATCAATGATGCTCATCAACATCGCAACGGCGTCCCTACCCAGAATTGACGGATCACGACGCAGAGCGGTGATTCCGGGCGGTATCACTCGACATGTCGGGGAATCCTCGAAGGACACGACGGAGACGTCCGCAGGAATCCGCAACCGGTGCTGCGTCAGGGAGGTGATACCCCCCAGAGTCAATACTTCATTGTCATAGACGATGGCGGTGGGACGGTCAGGCCTGGAAAGAAGAGCGCTGGTCTCCTGAATTCCGGACTGCTCGGAGTAGTCGCTGGCCGCTGCCTCGATGACGACCACTCCGCGACTCTCCGCCTCCTGGGCGAAGACCTGGCGTCGGACCATGCTGTGCTCGAGGGTCGGGTCACCGCCGATATAGGCAATGCGACGATGCCCTTGGTCGGCCAAATGGTTGACAATGCTCCGCGCAGCAGTGGCGTCATCGATATGGATGCCGGGCAACGGGGTGTCCTCCGTGGCTCCGACGACGGTGCACGGCATGTTGATCTCCGACATGAGGGACCACCGCGGGTCATTGCGGGCCGGGTCGACCAGGACGACACCGTCGACACGATGCTGAGCCCACCACTGTCGATGGACCTCACACTCCTCCTCAGGAGAGCCCACCAGCTGCAACACCAGGGCGGTTCGAGCAGGAGTGAGAACCTCCTCCATCCCCGCGATGAGGTGCAGGAAGAACCTTTCCCCGGCGAAACTGCGATCGTCACGGGCGATGACGAGACCGACGGCACCGGCTCGGTTGACCGACAACGCCTTTGCGGCGACGTTCGGACGCCATCCCATGTCCTTGGCCACAGCCTTGATACGAGCTCGGGTAGCCTCAGAAACTCCAGGCCTGTCATTGAGGGCAAAGGACACCGCGCCCGGCGACACACCGGCGACTCTGGCGATGTCCTTGATCGTCGTCCTGCCCATGAAGCCACGGTCCCTTCCGGAAGCATGAATGCCCTGATGGGCGCAGGCCACAAGGCATCCTCGCCCTGGAGCACATGGCCTTCACCCGCGCAGCATCATCCTAGGGCCAAACCGGAGAATAGGTAAAACGTTTCAGCGATGCCTTCACGATGACCTCCAGAGCGGTTCATTGGCTATTAGGGTGGGAGTCCCCAACGCTGGGAGACGCCATGCCTCAGACAACCTGTCTTGCCACAGATCACTACCGCATAACCCTCATCACCGATCGACTCATTCGCTGTGAGTGGCGCGACGACCCTACGGAGCCCTTCGAGGACCGACCGACACAGGTGGTCGCGGACCGCACGCCCCACGAGGTCACCAACACCATTGATGAGGAGAATGGCCATATCGTCATTCGAAACCGGTATTACGAGCTTCGCTACAACGGCATGGAGTTTTCCCCGGAAGGGCTGCACGCATCGATAACGAGCGTCGGCAATTACCACGCCGTGTGGCACTGGGGCGATGACCCACTCTCGCAAACCCCATTCGGAATCCCCACCAATTTGGGCGGGACCGCTCGCACTCTCGACTACGTCGACGGCCGTTGTGACATGGGCGCAGGTGTGGCGAGTGCGCAGGGATGGGCCGTCCTCGATGATTCTCATTCACTCGCACTGGAAGATGATGGATCCACCCGATGGCCTCAACCGGTACGTCGATACAACCCAGCTGATTCCGGTGGCAAGGATGTCTATCTCTTCCTCCACGGCCATGACTACGCTGCTGCAGCCGCCGATTTCTACCGCATCACCGGACCGCAACCGGTTATTCCGCGATGGGCCCTCGGCAACTGGTGGTCTCGCTACCACGCCTACAGCGCCGACGAGTACGAGGCCCTCATGGATCGATTCGAGGCGGACGGAATCCCGCTGTCGGTGGCCGTCATTGACATGGACTGGCACCTCACCGACATCGACCCAGTTCTGGGACATGGCTGGACTGGATACACATGGAATCGAGAACTCTTCCCCGACCCTCGTGCCCTCCTTGCCGGTCTTCACCAGCGGGGATTACGGACCTGCCTCAATCTGCACCCGGCCGATGGCATCCGTCGTCATGAAGAGTGTTACCGACAGGTCGCCACTGACATGGGAGTCGATCCGGACTCGGGCGATCCCATCCCCTTTGACATTGCCGATCCACACTTTGCCACGGTGTACGTCGATGACGTCCTTCATCCCATGGAGGACGAGGGAGTCGATCTGTGGTGGGTGGACTGGCAGCAAGGACAGACCTGCTCGGTACCCGGACTGGACCCACTGTGGATGCTCAACCACGTTCACCACATCGACTCGGGACGCCCCCGCCCGGATGGCCGTCGCAGCCCGCTGACCTTCTCGCGTTACGCGGGACCTGGGTCTCACCGTTACCCCATTGGTTTCTCGGGCGATTCCGTCATCTCCTGGGAGACTCTGGACTTCCAGCCCGAGTTCACGGCCACCGCCTCCAATATCGGTTACGGCTGGTGGAGCCATGACATCGGTGGGCACATCTTCGGGGCCCGCGATGACGAGCTCATGGCTCGATGGGCGCAATTCGGGGTGCTCTCCCCCATCAATCGACTGCACTCGACCAAGAACGAGTTCGGGTCCAAGGAGCCGTGGCACTACTGCGCAGAAACCGAGATGGTCATGACGCAGGGCCTACGAATGCGTCACCGTCTCATCCCGTATCTGCACAGCGAGAATTTGTCGGGCCATCGCGACCTGTGCCCTCTCATCCGACCTACCTACTGGACTCACCCGGAGTGGGAGGAGTCCTATGTCGATCGCAATGAGTACTGGTTCGGCAGCCAGCTCTTGGTGCGGCCGGTCACCAGCAAACGCGACCCCGTCACGGGACTCGCGACCACGCGTACTTGGTTACCCCCTCTCAGTGATGGTCTTCGGTGGGTCGACCTCCTCACTGGGCTCACCTACTCGCCACAGCGTTTCGTCACCATGTCTCGCACTATCGACGAGGTTCCTGTCCTTGCCAAGCCTGGAACCATCATTCCGACTGCCACCGACCCGCTGGCCAGGGAGGATGTGACGACCGATCTCACCTTGGTCGTCGTCCCGGGCGCTGCCGGCCACTTTGACTTGCTTGAGGACGACGACAGCCTGCGGACGACCCCTCTCGACCTCGACTCCGATGGACGGCTGCGAATCGGTCCATGCGAAGGTCCACACACAGCTGTGATGCGGCGATGGCGCGTGAGCGTCCACACAGGAGGGCGTCCCGTCACGATTGATCTCGGGCAGCATCGTCTGGACGAGGTCGTCGAAACCACCATCTCGGTCTCGTCAGACTGCGCCGATGACCTCATGACGAGAGCCATCACGCTCATCGATGATGCTCAGATCGAATTCACCACAAAAACTCGCTTGGCAGACCTGTTGCGAAGCGGCCGTCCTCCCCTCGACCTCACCGCAATGCTGCTGGACGAGGATGCGTCCGAACCTCTTCGCAACGCCCTGTTGGAGATCGTCTGGGCACTTCCTTCCGAGCGAGTTGACTAAACCGTATTAGTCACTACACTTCAATTCTGAAATTATCCGTTGTCAATGTCGCAACCGCCAGGGACTCCCCATGCATGATCACGCCCCCATTCTTGACGGTCGGGTGCGCCGTCATCTCGCTGAGAAGATTCGCCCCGCCGAGACCACCACGGTGTGCCCACTCGACGTCGAGTGGGCTCCCGTCACTGACACCACCGAGGGACCGAACAGTCGCCCCGGAGTCCGCGGCCAGGGAGAGCCCATCTCGATCAGCGAGGGGCTGTCGCTGAGCTATGAGCCGTTCCGGGTGGGAGACAAGTGGGGCCCGCCATGGGGAACGACCTGGCTCCATCTCATGGCCACCGTTCCGCCGGAACATCGCGACGATCATCTCGAGATGATCGTCGACCTCGGGGGCGTCTGGGACTCCCCCGGGTTCCAGTCCGAGGGCCTCGTGGTGCGTCCGGACGGGTCGGTCATCAAGGCTCTCAATCCGCGAAACACGTGGATTCCCGTCGAGATCGACACGGAAGGTCACATCGACATCTACGTCGAGGCTGCCTCCAACCCGATCCTGTTGGCCCAGCCTCCCTTCCAGCCAACCGAGGATGGGGACAAACTCACTGCCTCGACTGACGCCTACTACACCCTCAAGCGAGCTGATCTCGTCGTCGTCCACGACGAGATCCGCGAACTCATCGCTGACATCATGACCTTGTCCGGTTTGGCTGCCCAGCTACCGGAGGATTCTGAGCGCCGGTGGGAGATCCGTCGTGCTCTGGATCGTTCCATGGACAGAATCGATCTCTTCGACGTTGCCTCCACAGCATCAGCTGCTCGCGCCGAGTTAGCCCCAGTCCTCGCTCGTCCTGCCCACGACTCTGCCCAGACGATGACGGCCATCGGCCATGCCCACATTGACTCCGCCTGGTTGTGGCCGCTGCGCGAGACCCGACGCAAGGTCGCTCGAACCATCTCCAACCAGCTCAATCTCATCGAGAACGACCCCACCCATCTCTTCGCCTTCCCTGCTGCTCAGCACTCGGCCTGGCTGGAGGAGGACCATCCTGACCTCTTCGCCAGATTGCAGAAGGCAGTCGCCGACGGCCGGATCATCCCGGTTGGAGGCATGTGGGTGGAGTCTGACGCCAACCTGCCTGGTGGTGAGGCGATGTGCCGTCAGCTGCTGTACGGGCAGCGGTACTTCATGGAGAAGTTCGGCCACCACTGCCCCGAGGTGTGGCTGCCTGATTCCTTCGGTTACTCGGGAGCCCTACCGCAGCTGGCCAAACTGGCTGGCGCCCAGTGGTTCCTGACCCAGAAGATCTCGTGGAACCAGGTCGACAAGTTTCCCCACCACTCCTTCTGGTGGGAGGGAATCGACGGCACCCGCATCTTCACCCATTTCCCGCCGGCTGACACCTACGGTTCTGACCTCTCGGCTCGTGACCTCGAACACGCCCGGTCCAACTTCCAGGACAAGGGCCGCGCCAATTCCTCCTTGGTGCCCTTCGGCTATGGAGATGGCGGCGGTGGTCCCACTCGCGAGATGCTCGCCCAGGCCCGTCGTGTCGCCGATCTTGACGGATCCCCCAAGCTGGCCATCGAGCCTCCGGCCACGTTCTTCAGCCGCGCCGAGGCCGAGCACGAGGATCCGGGCGCCTGGGTTGGGGAGCTCTATCTCGAGCTGCACCGCGGCACATTCACCAGCCAGTACGAGGTCAAGAAGGGCAACCGTCGCAATGAGCACCTGCTGCGCGACGCCGAGCTGTGGTGCGCCACCGCAGCCGTACGCGGCCTGATGGACTACCCCGGTGAGCGGTTGGCCGAGATCTGGCGGACCATCTGTCTCTACCAGTTCCACGACATCCTGCCTGGATCGGCGATCGCGTGGGTGTATCGCGAGGTCGTCGCCGATCACCGGCGCATCTCTGACGAACTCACCGAGCTCATTCACCATGCCCAGGAGCTGCTAGCCGGAGAGGGTGACGAGCAGGTCGTCTTCGATTCTTCTCCGATGACTCGTCCGTGGGCTTCCACCGTGGCCATGGGGGCCGGAGTTGCTCCGACAATTGCCCACGGGGTTCAGGCTGAGGATGCGGCTGACGGATTCGTCGTCGACAATGGCCTGCTGCGTCTTACCGTTGACGAGCACGGCCTCATCACCCACCTCGTCGACCCTGCTTCCGGTCGCGATGCCATCCCGGCTGGTCAGCGTGGCAATCTTCTTCAGATTCACCCTGACTTCCCGAACATGTGGGACGCGTGGGACATCGATCCCTTCTACGCCAACAACGTCACCGACCTGGATGATGGCAGGGCCACCATGTCTCGCAACGGTGATTCCGTGACCATCAGCGTCACAAGGACGTTCGGGGATTCCCGCGCTACCCAGTCGCTGACCGTGAATCCGGGAGATCCGCGCGTCAAGGTGCGCACCCATGTCGACTGGCACGAACGAGACAGTCTGCTCAAACTGTCCTGGCCGGTGGACGTCCACACCGATCACGCCGACTACGAGATCGAGATGGGTCACATCACCCGTCCCACCCACACCAACACCTCGTGGGATGCCTTCCGCTTCGAGGTTCATGCCCATCGCTGGGTGTACATCTCCGAGCCCGGATTCGGCGTCGCCATCGCCAATTCCGGCACCTATGGGTGGAATGTGTCCCGCCATCCCAAGGACAACGGCGGCACATGGTCGGTGGCCCGCGCCTCCCTTCTTAAGGGAGCCCGATACCCCGACCCGCGCGCCGACGAGGGAGAGCATGACTTCTTCCACACTTTGCACGTCGGAGCCGATCTCACCGACGCCGTGCGTGACGGGTATGCCGCCAACCTGTGCGTGCGTCGTCGTCAGGGATCGCCGGTCGATCCGCTGGTCAGCGTCGAAGGCATTGCGGTAGAGGCCGTCAAATTGGCTGAGGATGGCTCTGGTGACGTCATCGTCCGGCTATACGAGCCCTACGGGCGTCATGTTCACACCACGATGACGGTGGGCTTTGATGCCACGTCCGCCGTTGAGTCCGACCTGCTCGAGGACCCCCTTGAGGGCAACCCGCACGCCCAGGTCGGTCCGTCAGTCATCACCGCTGGCCTTGCTGACGACACCATCGGTCTGTCCATGCGCCCCTTCCAGGTTGCGACCTTGAGGTTGGGACGCAACCGATGAGGATTGGCGTCAATCACACACCGTCACAGGGATGGTTCCACAGCTGGCTTGACCTCGATATCGATGCGGCACGACGCGATTTCGAAGCAATTGCACGACTGGGCCTCGATCACGTACGAATCTTCCCACTGTGGCCGTTGTTGCAGCCCAATCGCGGTCTGGTGCGTCCCCGCGCCCTCGATGACGTCGTCTCCGTCGTGCGCGCAGCTGGCGAATTCGACCTTGAGGTCACCGTCGACGCCCTCAACGGCCATCTGTCGAGTTATGATTTCCTGCCCTCCTGGGTGGTCACATGGCACGAGTCAAATCTCTTCACCGATCCGCTCGTCAAGGCTGGCCAGACCGAACTCATCAGCCAACTGGCAACACGCCTGCGGGAAGAGCCGAACGTCACCGGTATGACGGTGGGCAACGAGTTCCCGCAGTACGCTGCTCTGGCCCCGGGGCACCATCATCCGACGCGCAGCGGGTGCACCGTAGATGAGGCCCAGACGTGGTTGGAGACGATGCTCGGGACCATGCGGGACCAGTGGCCGGACGGACGGTTCTGGTTCGGGTTCGACGACGACCTCTGGTTCGTTGACGATCATCCCTTCACCCCGCGTCACGCCGTCACCCTGGGCTCATCGACGACCATCCATTCCTGGGTGTTCGCGCAGGTCGGACCGCACTTCGGGGAGGGACATCCCGCCCTCACATGGTTCCCGCGCTATCTGCTCGAACTGGCCCGGGCCTGGAGTCCCGATCCCCACCGTCCACTCTGGCTGCAGGAAATTGGTGCGCCTCGCAGCCATGTTCCCGACGACCGGGCAGCGGACTTCGTCACGTCGTCCCTGGCCTCGGTGGCCACCACCCCGAGTCTGGAGGCGGTGACATGGTGGTGCTCCCACGACGTGTCAGACCAGCTGTTGGATTTCCCGAAGCTGGAGTATTCGCTCGGCCTGTTCACCAACGACGGCAAGCCAAAGCCGGAAGCCCTGGCCATGTCGGACGTGCTGCCCGATTTGCATAACGCTCAGCCCCAGGAACAGGCCGATGAGCCGCTGGAATTCAGCGCGGACTGGGCCACCGGGGCGGGACGGTCGGTGTCTTTCCCCATGGGCGATCTCTTCGCCCGATGGGTTGATGAAGCCATACAGACCGGACGAGCACCCAGGCTCGTCTTTCATCCCACCCATGGGCTCACAGGCCGAGAGGCCCTCGCCGGTGCTCTAGCCCGCTGACCTGTGTGACTGCGACCTCATGCTCGACACTCGGAGGCCTGGACCATGGCCCAAGAATCCCCGGTCGTCAGGAGCGCGGGAACCTCTCTCGCAGCGCGGCATCGACGATAGCTGGCACGAACTCTGAGACATTGCCCCCATTGCATGCCGCCGAACGAATCATGGAGGAGCTGATCGTCCCGAATTCGCGCCCAGCCGGCAGCAGGATTGTCTCGATCCCGCTCATGGCCTTGTTGAGGTGGGCCATCTGGAGCTCGTAGTCAAAATCCCCACCAAAGCGCAGGCCACGAATGATCGCGTCAGCCCCTTGCTCGGTGCAGAAGTCGACGAGCAACCCGTCGACGAGGGCGACCTCGACACCCGGGATGTCAGCGACGGCATCCCTGACGAAGGCCACCCGCTCCTCCATGGAGAAAATGCCATTCTTGGCCGAGTTGACCGCCACCCCGACGACGACCTCGTCAACAAGCTCGGCGGCTCGCGTCACGATGTCGATGTGGCCGAGGGTGATGGGGTCAAAGGATCCTGAAAAAACTGCTTTCACTGCTGCTCCATGGGCTCGTGGTTGCGCTGGGCATAGTAGACGACGGTTTCACCGTAACGAGAGTTCCACGACTCAAACCCTTCCGGGACGTGAGGCGGTCGGCTGCGGCGCGACCTCTCCACCACGATCAGTCCGTCATGGGCCAGGGCGTTCTGAATGGTGGCGTCGATGAGGCCATCCATGACGTCGTCGGCCAAGTCGTAGGGCGGGTCGAACCAGACGACGTCAAAGGTCTGCCGGTTGTCGGAGAGAAATGTCGATACCGTCTGGGCGAGCACCTGAATCCGCAAGCGCGTGGTCCGGGCGTTCTCCTTCATGACATGACACGCCGAGCGGTCCCGGTCGACGGCAACGACCGTCGATGCACCGCGACTGGCAGCCTCGAGGGCAACTGCTCCGGACCCAGCGAACAGGTCGCAGAAGGCTTGCCCGGCCAGCTGGTCCTCGGGAGCCTCATCAGACGTTCCGTTCCAGGCTGCCAACGCAGAGAAGACAGCCTCGCGCACCCGATCGGTCGTAGGACGTGTGAGCCGCCCTGACGGAGTGGTCAGACGCTGTCCGCCAGCACGACCCGAGATAATCCTGCTCACCCCTCCAGGCTAGCGGTTTCGCCCGATCACGCCCGCATCGTCGCCGTACCCATTGCATCCACTCCTAAACCCCTCGACATGGTCATGTGGCGAGCCATCCTCACCACCATCGGCAACTTTGTGCCGGTCGGCTCCCGAAGTGGGCCGTGTTCAGGAAGAATGGCCCCATGATCAATGAGGAGAACCCGATCACCGAGGTCCCGGAGGACAGCTGCTGGGGCTACCTTGACACGGCTGAGGTCGGCCGCCTGGCCACCAGCGTCAATGACCAGCCCGAGGTATTCCCCGTCAACTATGTCGTCGACGGGCAGAGCATCGTCTTCCGCACCGCCGCTGGAAGCAAGCTTGAGGACATCGTCACCAACAACCGTGTGGCCTTCGAGGCCGACGGTTGGACCGAGGAGACCGGCTGGTCGGTCGTCGTGCGCGGCAGCGCCGAGGTCATCACCGACGAGGCCGAGCTCGCGCTGTGCGACAAGATGCCCCTGCTGCCGTGGGTGCCGACCGTGAAGCGCAATTACGTGCGTGTCCAGGCTGATCAGATCACCGGCCGTACCTTCGCCTTCGGTCCGGAGCCCAAGGACAACTGACAGACCACTCATGAAGGTCCGGATCGTCGTCAACGTTCCGGACCTTCGTCACGCCTGGGCAGCTCATCCCTGTTCCATGAGATCGCCCTCAGCCAGCATCTCCGTCGCGGTGACAACGTCGAGCAGCCGGGGATCCTCGGGCTCCTCTCGCACCCACCGTTCGGCGAGATCCTTGGACGCAGTGACGATCTCGGCGTGGTCGAGCACCCGCAACAACCGCAGCGGCGAGGAATACCCCGACTGGGAGGATCCGAGCACATTGCCCTCGTGACGCTGAGCCAGGTCCAATTCGGCCAGCTCAAAGCCGTCACGGGACGATGCCACTGCGGCAAGCCGCTCACGGGCCGTCGTTCCGGGCAGGGCCGTCGTCACCAGAAGGCACAGGCCCGGCAGCTTTCCTCGTCCGATACGTCCGCGCAACTGGTGCAACTGGGAGACGCCGAAGTGATCGGCATCCATGATGACCATCATGGTGGCGTTGGGGACGTCGACGCCGACCTCAATGACCGTGGTGGAGATGAGGACCTGGGACTCGCCGTCAGCGAAGCGATCCATGACGGCCTTCTTCTCATCGGCGTCCAGCCGAGAATGGAGGGCGTCGATGCGCAGTCCTGCGAGCGGACCGGAGGCCAGCTGGGGAGCAAGCTCCTCGACCGCAGCCGTCGGCGGACGGCCGCCCTCGACGTCGTCAGTGTCATCGCTGCTGATACGAGGACACACCACGAAGACCTGATGCCCGGCCTCGCACTCCTCTCGGATGCGCTCCCAGGCGCGGGTGAGCCACGAGCGGTGGGCTGGCAGATCAACCACAGTGGTTTGGATGTCGGCACGTCCTGACGGCAGTTCTCGCAAGGTCGACACCTCGAGATCACCGAAGACCGTCATGGCAACCGTGCGAGGAATCGGCGTTGCAGTGAGAACGAGCTCGTGAGGTCGAGCACCATCACCAGTCGTCAAGACACTGCGCTGCTCGACGCCGAAGCGGTGCTGCTCGTCAACGACGACCAGACCGATGTTGTTGTAGATGACCTTGCCCGACAAGAGGGCATGGGTTCCGATGACAATTCCGGCCGCTCCCGAGGCGATGTCGGCCAAGGCGGTTCGGGTCCCAGCCGTCCTCATCGAACCCGTGAGCAGGGCAACTCCGGTGGAGTTCTCTGGAGCGTCGAGGCCACCGCCCGCGGCCAACTCGCCCATCATCCCGGTGATCGTGGCGTAATGTTGCTGGGCGAGAACCTCGGTGGGTGCCAGCAGGACGGCTTGGTACCCGGCGTCGACGACTTGGAGCATGGCGCGTAAGGCCACGAAGGTCTTGCCGGAACCCACCTCCCCCTGCAGCAGTCGGTGCATGGGGTGATCGGAGGACAGGTCGGCGTCAATGGCCTGGCTGATCTCGTCCTGGCCTGCCGTCGGGGCGAACGGAAGCCTCGATTCGAAGGCCGCCAGCAGGCCGTCATCACGACGTCGACACACCGGCGCGTCATGACTGTCGGCATTACGTCGACGCACCGCCATGGTCACCTGGGTGGCGATGGCCTCCTCCCACACCAGTCGTTCGGCACCGCGATTGGCTTCCTCCACCGAATGCGGGTGGTGAATAGCGTGGTAGGCCTGCCACAGGCTCGGCAGATCAGCCTCCTGACGCAGCCATTCGGGCAGAGTGTCCTCAAGTTCGGGGGTGGACTCGAGCAGCATCGACTCCACCGAGGCAATCTCCCAGGTGCGCAACTTCGAGGTCTGCGGGTAGAGGCCAAGCAAGCCGTGGCGTTGCACCTGGGCAGCCATCACCTTGCCCTCCTCACGGCCTGCCACGACCTTGCCGTTGCGGTCGATCATGACGAAGTCGGGGTGGACGAGCTGCGGGTTCCCGCGGAACTCCCCCACCTTGCCGACGAAGATGCCGTGAGTGTGGGCCGAAAAAATGCGCTGCCAGTAGGACACGATGTGGGGTTTGCCGAAGAAGGTCACCGGCAGGCGTGCGTTGCCGTCGGACAGCATGACTTCCAGACGTTGACGCGGTCGCCTCTCTCGACCTGTCACAGTCTTGTTGGTGTGAACCTCGACTCCGACGACGTCGGCCACCAAGGCGACTTCGGTATCAACGACGAGGTGGGACACATCCGTGGTTTCGGTACCGGTGAGGTAGCGACGCGGAAGGTGGCCGAGTGCCTCGCCGACGGTCTCGACGTGCATCGCGGCGAATGCTTTGGCCGTCTTGGCCCCCACCGCCTCTGCCAGAGGGCGGTGAAGTTCCTGCTGGGTGCGGGTGTGCCACCTGGTCACTGCATTCACAGTGTCACCGTACCGACAGGCAATGACACCCACAACGACAAAGAACCCGCCTTACGGCGGGTTCCAACGTCGAACGCAGTGCTCAGCGGCTGACTCGGCCAGCCTTGAGGCACGACGTGCACACGTTCATGCGCTTGTGCGTGCCGTTCTCGACGACACGGACGCGCTGGATGTTCGGGCTCCACCGGCGATTGGTCTTCTTCTTCGACCAGGGGACGTTGTGTCCGAAACCGGGGCGCTTGGCGCAGACGTCACAGACAGCAGCCACTGGGAGATCTCCTTGTTCGGGGTCGGCGTCACGCGGACGCCCACACAATCGATGGGTTCGAGGGTTCCTGGGGAGCTCAAGGGGTTCCCTTGGGAACTGGACAAGCCTACATGGTCGAGCGGCCAGAACCCAAATCCGACGTGATGGGCAACTCTGGCAGCGACCGGACGATGTCCATCATGCATGATTGACACTTGGAGCAACGCTGGGTACTGATGACCACAGGTACGCCTGCCATGCACGGCCGGGGCTAGCATGTCCACAGATCGAGACCCGCCCAATCCTCGGGTGCACCCGTCCGAAACAATGGAACGATATCGTTGTCTGGATAGCTCTCAAAAAGAGTCGGCAAACGCTCCCCTCGGGAAAGATCGAGTTGACGATGCAGATATTGGATCAGCGTGAGTTGGCCGAAAGCACGATTCATTTTCCCAGCAACTGGAGCCAACCGCTGATCATCATTTAATTTGGGTTTGATGTCATAGACACGGTTGAACATTCGAGCATGATGAGCTGCATAGTTACGCACGATGGGGCCTTCGCCCCGGATCGTGGACACGGTGGTGGTTGATTACGCTGCGGTTG
>OJZM01000480.1_pt1 | contig 20852 bp, 33 predicted proteins | sample 1611181 | NCBI WGS metagenome assembly OJZM01 (sample SAMN04436715, study PRJEB24849) | human gut metagenome | biome: human gut; feature: NICU; material: stool | host: Homo sapiens | place: USA: Saint Louis, MO | collected 2010-09-09 | reverse complement strand
AAATTTAAGTTATTATTTCTTCTTTATCATTATAAAAATATCTTATAACTTCATCTATATTTAGTTCATTTATCCTATCTTTTAATAGTGCTGGTAGGATATTCCAATGTATTTCTTTAATTTCTTCAATATTCTTATTTTTAAAATCTATTCCTAAATGATTACAAACATATTCAAAACCTTCAATATTATTTATAACATATAAACCTTTATTACCTTTATCGTCTTCTTTATTAAAGTCTACTTTCTTATCTATTAGATATTTTATTGTTTCTATGTCATTTCCAAAAAGATCTAAATAAAAACTTAAATTTTGACCATCTTTAAATATTTGGTCTGCCTTTATTAAATCATATTCAAAATAAAGTTTTAATAATCCAAGAGTATTAGGAAGATAATAAATTCCCATTTCATTATTAAAATCTGGTTTAATATCACTATTTTTAATAACGAATTTTAATATATCCTCAATAGATTGATAGGCAAAAAGGTTTAATCCCATATAGTCTGTTTCCGTTAAACTTAAACCATTATCAAAAAGTATCTTAAAATTTTCTAACTCTGTTTCAAAAAAGGCGGGAGTTAAGCCATTATTCAATGGTAAATTGACATCTACTCCATGTTCAATAAGAAGTTTTATTTTTTCTTTAGGAGCATGTTTATAAGGTGTTATTTCTATTTCTTGTAGACTCTCATTTATTTCTTCAGTAGTATATTTTTCTAATATTTTTTTTACATTATTAATATTAAAAGACATTACTATTGTTTTTAAATCCTGCTTATCAATCATTTATATTTCCTTGTGTTAAAAATATAACATAACAGAAATTGCTTAAATCACAATAAATTTAACATACTTAACTCATAAAAAAGGCCCTTAATGGGCCTTTTTTAAATTAAACTATAATTTTATGTTTTCCTAAATGGATGGTTATTTTATCTTTTTCTATTAACCAGAAATCAGAATCAGTCTGCATATAGTTTACAGCTTCCCATAACATGATTTCAGCAAAATCAAGCATCGCTTTCAGACTCTTTATTTCTGATTTAGATTTATATATTTCTTCTCTTATTAAGAATTCTGGTGAATCTTTACTTGATGCACGATATAAATCAGAGCGATTATTATGGCTTTTTATATCAGAATCTATATCTCCATATGTGATACAGGTCATCTCAAGCTCTTCATTAATAGAATCCCAATATTCATCAGCAGGGACAGGATCATACTCAAACTTTGTAAATCCTGTATAAGTATTAAATATGTCTAATCCATTATATTTTGAAGTTCCATAACACGGATTACCATCACCGCCATTACTGGTAAAAATAGCATACCAAAACTCTGCTTTTGTATCTTTCATCATTTTTTGTATTTGTTTAGCTACCATTACTATCTTATCCAATGGTGAAATATTTGATGATTTTATTTTGTTTTTAAACTCTTCTACTAAATCTTTTTCAAGAAGAACTTTTAATTCATAGGCGGAAGACATACCTAATACTTGAGCTAATAATTCAGATGCCTCACTGAGTTTTATTTTTTGACCAAGGGTTTCAGATATTGCTTTTTGAAGACGTTTGTTATAACGAGAGATATTCTTATCATTGATAATAATTTCATTTTTCATGATGTGTCCTTTTATGTTATTGGATTTTTTATTATATGAAGGATTATTCAAGCAGGAGACATTATTCAAATAATCTTTAAACACAAAAGATTAACTATTTGATTTTTAAATTTTACTACATCGATACATGTTCAGTTTCGCCATTAATACCTGCTTGGCTTGCTGTCGATTCAGCAATTGAAGATTAACATAAAGGATTTTAAAAAGCAAAATATTAATATCATGTTAAACAAAAAATCTCCTACAAGTCGGTTTTATAGGAGATTCTTAGCATCAAAAAATAGAAATTGAATTACCCATGCAATTCCATATTTTTTATTAAACCTTTTTTGAAACTATCAGTTTTTATTAAAGTATATTTTTTCTTCTTGAATAAAAAAATGGAAAAACTTATTACATTTAAAAATATAAGCAATAATGCATAATAAAACCCAAGACCTGCTGAAGCAGAAAGGCTATTACTATCACTTCCTGTTAACATTGCTCCGGTCACCTGTATTATAGCACTAAAAAAATCAACTAAAGTTAATTTAGGATCACTAAATAAGCTAAGTAAAGATAGAAAACCAAAAAGTGATAGCATAAAAGAAATGCATAGCATCATATTATTAATAAACTTAGCTAATAGAAAATTGAAACTACTATAATAATATAAAGTTTTTTCTCTCCTGTTTTTACTATTAAGGCTCTCTATATAATCAATATTATTTTCTTCATCTAAAGTAAAAACAACATTACTTGTAGAATCAAATATTTCATCTATTTCTTTATTCAGTTGATATTCTATTCCACTAATAACAATATTCTTATTAATCCTATCTTCTTTTTCTATTTTTCCTTCGTATAACTTATTTGTTTTTATATTTTCATTCTTCATTATAATAATTTCCTTTAGTTGACTATTATAATCATACAATAAAAATAGAAACTTAAAACTATTAATTTAGAAATATTTTGTTCTCTTTACTTTTATATTTTGTTATAATAATAGAGAACATTTTATTTTGGAGAACATATGAGCAACTTAAAGGAAATGATTAATAGTTTTGTTGATTCGCAATTTAGTGAAAGTTCACCAGCAGAAAAATCATTGTTAAAAATATTATCACTCAAGAAAGTCTTTTCTAATCCTTATTATAAAAATATGTATTATGGTACATCAGTAGGTATAAAAAAGAATAGAACAACAGTTTTTATTACGAACGAATACGATCTTGATTCTGGTGATTTTCCTGCTCTTATGCATAACACAGTCGATTCCTATCCAGATCATTCAAAATTTGATAGTATTAAAAAGTATTTAGTCAACTCCGATATTAAGTCAAGAATAGATAATTTCATTTTCATTTCAAAAAACTATTCTTCTAATATTGATCAATATACAGATAAACTTATTGAAGCTCAAAAAGGTGACGGAGAGTTTTTAAGCACACTTAATAGCTTTAAGTATATCATTCCAGAATATAAGTCTTTGTTCTTTAATGAGCATATTAAGCTGGCACTTCATAAAAAAGGAGTTTCAGATATTACATCTAAACTTTGCAAAAATGAGACATATATTTCTTACTCCTTTAGTTCATTTAATCCAGAAGTAGCCGATAGGATATGGAGTAATAAAAAACAGGATAGAGAATTATCTATTGCTAAACTAGAATCTCACTTTGAAGATATTAACGTATACTATAAAAAATATGAAAAAAAGCTTGCTATTATTGATAATTATTTAATGAACGAAAAACCTTATCTTTTTGAAACATCTTCCGAACAACAAATAGATTTTTCATATTATCAAGCAAGATATGATGCTGAAGGTGCCGGAATAACATTACAAAAAGATTTTTGTTTTAGTGAGGACATGTTAACACATAATGATATAAATATTTCTGATATTTATAGCGTTAAACCTGACAAGAATAAATACGAAACATTTAAAGAAGTATTTTTCGAACATCTCATTAAAAAAGATGATGATATCTCTCATTTTTTACCAAGTCGTTTCTATGGTTTAGATTTTTTGAATGATAATGCCTTACATCCCTCTTCTAAGAGTCAATCTTGTATTATTGCTAAAGCTAATAATGATATAGTAGGTTTAGTATCTTTTGATTCTACGGACTCTGAAGGTACCTCTGTTTTAAAAAATATAGGCTATGTTTGTATTAAAGATAATTTTAGAGGAACTGGTCTTATTGAGAAAATATATGACAAACTTGCTTCTCTGTTTGTTGATAATAATAACATCCTTATTAACTCACACTATACTGATCAAGGAAGAGATAAACTCCCTAAAGTAAAAGATAGAATAAGAATTAAATATCCCGATTTTCTTATGTTAGATACTGATATACCTTCTGTTAAAGGAGAAAATAAGATAGAAAGATGCACCATATCTTCCAAAAAAATTTTTAATGAACATTTTCGTTTTGCTTTGATAGAACAAGAACAAAAGAATCCAGCGGGACTTAAAAAGAGCGTTAAAGATATTGCTCAATTACATAATAAATCAATGAAATATATCGAGGATAATAAAGAAGTCTTTTCTCATTATGATTTTGAAACTTTACTTGAAGCGAGGGATAAATTTTTAATAGAACAAAAAGATAAATTAGATACTTTAGTAAATAGACCGCAGATTAAATATAAAAATAAGTAATAATAAAAAGGCTACCCGTAGCCTTTTTATTATTTTAAAATAGTTTTGTAATATTTAATAACATTATCTTTATAGTATGGATAATCTTTTAACCAATCCATCATTTCTTCTGTGCTCTGAAACGGTTCAATAACATCTGTTGTTCTAGGATCGTTAAGCCAATCATATCCTTTTTCATCATATCTTGGTTCTTTACCATAATCTAGTACGATAAATCCGTCATCTTCTAGAAATAAGATAAACTCTCCATCATAGTTTATAATAGTTCCGGGAGTTATTTCTTCAATATAAGAGCAATCATCATTTTCTAATACATTTCCTTGATGATCATATTCTATATCATTTACTACTAAAATATTATTTTTCAGACTTATCAATTCTGATTTTTTAGTGGTTTTCATTTCCCATCCTTTTCATTTATAATTTTTACTTCTTCTGAAAAATCAAATCCTAATAATCCTGCTTTTTCTACTCTTTCTTTAAACTTTTCTGTAACAAATATATCAGAAATACTTTCTTCTACAACAAATAAATAATCATCTTTTATTTTATTTTCATCTAAAACATATTTATAAATTAATAGTCCGTTTGGATATTCAGTGTACTCTGAATATTTTCTATTTAAAGCGCTTGGATAAATAACATTTGTTGGATAATATCCGTAAAACTTTTTCCTTTTACTCGGTGTATTTATTTCCAATAATATTCCTCGTGGATCAAGTATATCTTTTAACTCTAACCATGTTTTTTTACTTATGATAATAAAAGGTGTTTCAAAGGTACTAATATCAAAATTATAGTTTTTCTTTTTATTATCTCCAGCACGTAATTCAAATAAAACTGTATCATATAGAATAGGTGATTTCCAATGCCAATTCCTACTTTCTCTGCTAATTGAGTATTGTTCTTTATCATTTTTATCGTGGTTATACATGAAAAAAGAATAGTCTATTGTGCTTGAATTTAATTTGTATATTTTCATTATATTCTTAAATTTTATAAATTGACAACTTTTACTTCATCCGAAAAATCAAAACCTAACAATCCCGCTTTTTCTACTCTTTCTTTAAATTTCTCCGTAACAAATGTATGAGAAATACTTTCTTGTATAGTAAAGATAAAATCGTCAGTAATACTACTTTTATTTAATACAGGTTCTCTTACAAGGAGTCCATTTGAATATTCAGTGTAGTCAGATAGTTCTTTATTTAATGCTCCAGTAGGAAGCATATTTGTAGTATAATAGCCATAAAACCTTTTTTGTTTACTTTCTGTTATTATGTCTAGTAAAACACCTCGATTTTCTAATATATCCTTAAGAGCATTCCATGTGGATTCACTAATAATATAAAATGGAGATGTTGCGGAGCTGATATCATTTTTGTAATTCTTTTTACCATTATCTCCTGCGTGAATTTTAAAACTCGTAGTCTTATAATTTAATGGCTTATTCCATTTCCAGCCCATAGAAATACCTTTTATTCCTTCATCATTAGTCTTATCTTGTAAAAAGAAGCTATTGTTTTTAAAGTCTGATTGTAAAATATAAATTTTCATTTTATTATCTATGAAACAACTACGTTATTTTCTTCAGAGAAATCAAATCCTAATAATCCCGCTTTTTCTATTCTTTCTTTAAATTTTTCTGTAACAAATATATCAGAAATACTTTCTTCTACAACAAATAAATAATCATCTTTTATTTTATTTTCATCTAAAACATATTTATAAATTAATAGTCCGTTTGGATATTCAGTGTACTCTGAATATTTTCTATTTAAAGCGCTTGGATAAATAACATTTGTTGGATAATATCCGTAAAATTTTTTCCTTTTACTCGGAGTATTTATTTCAAATAATATTCCGCGTGGCTCAAGTATATCTTTTAACTCTAACCATGTTTTTTCACTTATGATAATAAAAGGTGAGGACGCTGTACTAATATCAAAATTATAGTTTTTTTTCTTGTTATCTCCGGCACGTAATTCAAAAGATGCTAAATCATATTTAGTAGGTATATTCCACGCCCAATTCTTACTATCTCTAGCAATAGAAAGTTGCCTATTAGCATTCCCATTATGGTCATATAGAAAAAAAGAAAATTGTTGTGTATTGGACTTTAATTTGTAAATTTTCATTATTTTATTACCTTATTCCACGATTCATTATTTTTTTGCTGATGTTAACTCTTGCCTTATCTTATTAAGTTCATTTAAAACTGCTTGTTTTCCTCCATCCATTTGTTTTACATTATAAAATTTTAGACAAATATATTCAATAATATTTTTAATAAGAAAAAAGGAGCGGGGAAGCTCCTTTTATTTTATATAACAAACTATTTTCTTTTTACTTTATTTTAGGTTTTGAAGAATTGTTTTCTACCCTAAATGAAACATCATTAACATCACTCACAGATCTGAACAAATGATATTGTTCTACTGATTCTTTTAGAGCATCTTCTTTATCTTTTGCATTTAAAACGTTATTTACACATTTTTCTACAACTTCATCATTTATTTTTCTTTTATGGAAAAGAGGATTCTCATTAAAGAATTTTTCAAACAGTCTTTTTAACTGTTCTTCATTAAATGATTTTTCTTTATTTATTACTATATGATTACCTACAATGCTTTGATCATATTTATGTACATTATAATTCGGATTTTCTCTATCATAATATACTTCAAGCTTACATTCACTGTAATCTACGTCTTGTTGATCACCATATTCATCAAGTTTGTAATAAACTAGATCACATACTTCCTCAGAAGATAACAGCCCAAGATATTTTTGCTCTTTTTCTTTGATTAGATGACTCACGTAATCATAATCTATAGCTGACATTCTATAATCATCTGTATCAGCATCAAATAGGACATTGCTAAACTCTGCTGATTTAAAGTGCGTAGGATAGTCTACAAACTGTAATTTAGCTAAGTCTTCCATTATACCATTAGATATTTCTCTTTTTGCTCTTGATACATTAGAAAGAGATTCTTCATCAATTCGTTCAATATAATCTATTCTTAATGCTTTTATTAGCTTAGAAACATTACCAACATCGCCTGTTTCGTTTGTTATTACATTCTGTATATAATCTCTTAACTCTTTTTCTTTAATATCCATTTATTATCTCCAAATTAAATATTTTACTTTTATATTTTAAATGCTTTTCTATTTTGTGTCTATCTTTAAAATGAAAGCAAATAAAAGAACTTAAATTTAATGAAATCTTTAATTTAGTATAAAATTATTTAATAAATAAATATTTAATTAATCAAATTAAAAATATTATTTTAAGCATTTATATAGATTTAATTATAAAATTTAATATATTTAGAAGAGTTAATAAAAGGAAAAAGTAAAATGATTAACAACAATGTTTTAAAATATTTTCGTCTTAATTATTCAGATATATTATTTTCGCACTATTGTCATTTTTTTGAAACATCAGAAGAACAACTTGCATTGAGGAATCATTTCTTTCCTCATGGAGCATTCCCTTTTAAAACTAACGAAATCATATCTAAAACAGACTGGTTTATGACAATGGAAGAACCGGATATTTTATATCCAATAGGACTATACAAGGTAAATAATGAGCAAAGTATTGTTATCACATTCGAGCATTCTGGATTTTTGTTATATTTATCTAATAGCCTACAAGATCTACCCTATGCGATGTTATCTTTGAGACAGGAATATCTATCTGATCGAAGTGATGCTATCAAACACATCACTGAATATGAAATATGGTGTAAAAATAATGATATTAAACTTGACTACCTTTCTCATTTTCACGATAGCCAAGGTAATATATTAAAATCTTTTGATCGCTATTATAAATATCAAGAAGAAAATTATTATTATTTTTTCCCAGAAGAAAAAGAACAACGCTTTTAATGAACTCTTTGAGTGTGGAATAATTTTATGTCTTCGAAGGATAAATCAGAGAATAGATCATTATCTATTTCTTTTAAAGTTTTTATTAGAGGCTTAACCTTTTCCTTATAACTATTTAAAACCTCAAGATCTATTTCTTTTACATATTCTTCATCATTATCACTCAAAACTAGTCCTAAAGCCCAATAATTACCATCAAGACCAAATACCTCTATTTTCTTATCATACAAAGCATTATCTAGATCATTGCTTTCGTTTAAAGCATCTATTACGTCAGGATATTCTTCAAGATCTAATCCTAAAACTATTACACTATTTTCAGTCATTTTGTTTTCCTTTTTTGTATTTTTTGTTCATTATATGTTATAGATGTTTATAATCAATAGTAAAGGACAAAACAATGAGTAGAGAAGATATATTAAAAAATAAATTTGAATTTTTGCCGTATCAAAAATTTAGAGATAGTGAATATATGAACAGGTTTTTATTAATGGTTGAACAAAATAAACAATCTTTTTTTGAAGGAATATCCCAAAATAAAAAACATGAAAGCTTTGTTTTAAAGGATGACATCTTTTACATTTCCGATGGTAAAAAATCATATGCTTTCAAGCTGGATGAAGATTTTGATAAGTTTGTTAAAGAAATGATAGAAGAGGATGTGCCTGTTTTTCTTATTTCTTTTATTTTTCCTGATTGTGAAGATCTTTTTGATTTTAGTTTTATTGCTGATTCATTTTAGTGTTAAAAAATAAATACGATAAAATTGAAGTAAAAAAGTGTTGTAGTATTATGGTTATAATCTTTAACACTAACATAAAATGATTTATAATATTAAAAGAGGATTAATAATGAGTAGAGAAGATATATTACATAATAAATTTGAACTTGTACCTTACGAGAAATATATAGATTTAGATCATGTAAATAGATATATACTAAGGGTCTCAGAAGACAAGTTTGATTTTTTAAAAAAATATTTAAAAGTGGAAACAAAGAAAGTTTTGTGCTAAAAGATAATATTTTTTATATTTCTGATGGTATTAAATCTTATGCTTTTAAACTTGATGATGATTTTAAATCTTTTGCTGATAAAATGTTAGAAAAGAAAATACCTGTTTTTAATATTTCATTTTCTTTTCCTCAAAACGATATTGTTTATGATTTTATATTCATCGGAGAAGTGTGAAACATTATCTTAAATGGTAATTACCTTCTCCTATATAGTTCTCACAATAGCCACTTAAAGCTTCCAGAACATCTATAATAGTATTTTATTTTGTATACTTCTGTTCATTGCTCTATAAAATATAGCATTTATGATATTTAATCTAAATTTTTATAAAATTCTTCTATAACTTTATATGGATTTTCAAAATCATCTAAATCATTAAACGCTCCATTATTATACATATCTTTAAAATTATTAAATGTTTCCTTAAATATCTCTTTCACTTTTAATTTTACAGAATCTTTTTGTTTTTTATAAAATTTTAATAGAACATATTTTTTATCTGGATCATATGCAATTCCTATCCACAAATCCATATATGTAGAATTCAGGTATTCATCCTTATTTCTTTGAATCAAGTCTTGAAATATTAGATAAATATTTGACTCATTAATTTTTTCTTCAAGCTTATTTACTAAACGCTCTGCCTTATCTTGATTTTCTTTATCTTCTATTAAAATCTCATTTATCTTTTTTCTTACAATATCTATATTCATTTCTAACCTCTATTATTTTTTAAAGAGTTTGGGAGCTAGTTTTTTATTTTTCTTTATAACATCCTTCAATGATGTTCTTAAGTTTTCATCATACTTTTTAGATCTTATACTATAATCTAAATCACTTTCATTTGGCTTTTTTTGCAATAGATTAACTTTTTCTTCTTTATATATTTCTTTAATATTTTTTATATCTCTAGCTAAGGCATCTCTTGGAGATTCGTTATTTTTTAACAACCCGACATTTCTTCCTTTATAAGTTATTGTTAATCCATGCCTTGCTTTTTCAACATTTATTGCTATAGCATCATTTCGGCTTATTCCAAATTTATTCATAAACTTATAAGAAGGTATATGAAGAGCATTATTTTCACTAGATTTAACCTTATTTAGTTTATTATGTAATTTATTTATTTGTTTTAACTCATTGATCCATCAAGGGTTTTACAAACAGCTTGCCTAAGCCTATTGAAATCGCTATAACCACCCTTAAATGCGTCATGTGAGCAACGTAATCCCATTGTTATCTACCTTTTATTATTAGATTAAACATTGATTATATTAAAATAGGTAATGCCATGCAATAAAAAATAATCCGTTTTATTTTAAACTAGAATACATTTTTAATTTATGTTATAATAATGAAAATTTAAAAGAGGTCATTTTATGAATAATGAAATTTATGAAAAATTATCTAAAATAAACGAACTACTTATTCCTTTCCATCATTGTAAGTTTATTACAGGAAAAACATCAACTATTTTGGGTGAAACAAAATCTCTCAATTTGTGGATTCAGACACATAAATCTAATAAAGAACTTGTTGCTGGTTTTATTCCTGATGATAGGACATTAGATTATGGACCTTGTGTTCGCCTTTCTAAAGTTAGTGTAAATAATACTGGTGATAAATATATTCATAATAAAATAATGGCTACTTATGATGGTATCACCTTTATTCGTAAACCTAATATTCTTATATCAAGAGGCCCAGCATCTGCTACTTATGAAGTAGATACTACTGTAGATATTATCCCACATCATTATCAAAATAAGGACTCTTATGCAGAATTAAAGCAAGCTTTACCCAATATTGAAGATGATATGCTTACAGCTATTTATTATTTTTGTATTAATCCTATGCCTAAACGTATTCAGCTTGAGTTAGATATTAAACATTTAGATATGGCTATTACTAATCTTGAACACCTTTTAAATCGCATAACATAAAAATTTTAATTGGATAATATTTAAAAAATATGGATTTTAATATCCTCTATCCCCATAGAGGATATTTTTTGAGATTATACTATTTATTTGAAATTTCAGATTTTATATCATTAATTATTTTTTCTATAATTTTTTGATTTAGTTTTTCTATTTTTGTTTCTTTTACTTTTTGTTTAATAATGGAAGTGCATTCTACACTTGAGTAAAAGTTAAAACTATATATTATTATAATTATCTTATTTAATATAATGAGGTTAATATGAAAAAAAATGTTTTTATTGCTTATATAGAACAAATTGATGACCATTTTATCGGATTTTTATGTGACGATATTAAAAATAATAAGATATTTGCTGAAGATCATTTCGGTAATTTTTGCACTATAGAAAACGGAATTATTATTTCACACATGTTGGAATATGAACCTGAAGAATATAAAATTGCCGATTCTTTAGATGATTTCTATAACAAATATCCTTTGTATGACATCGATGAAGCATTTAAAGTATTAGATGAAATTAATTCTAGTAATCGGAAAAATGAAAAAAACTATGAAATTATTACAGACCTTGATGAAGCTAAAGCTGTCATAGGTAAAGACTTTATAGACTTAACTTATGTTGTAAATGATAATAAATATAATGCCACGGCAGCATATAATAATAATAAAATTACTATAGATGAATTAAAAAAGCTTGAAAACTTTGGACCTGAATATTTTAAAGAAGCTAAAAAAGTTAATAATGATAAGAAAGCAAATAAAAAAGGATATATCATATGATAAAAGATATGTTTATAGCTAATATACCTGAAATAAATGAAGAAATATGTGCAACATTATGTGATGGAGAAATGGCAGAGAAAAGGTTTGCAGAAGATGAGTTTGGTAATCATGTATATATCGACGATAATGGGCAGGTAGTTGCTTGGATGCATGAATATGAACCAGAAGATTACGTTATTGCTTCTTCTCTTGATGATTTTTATAAGAGATATCCTCTTTATACATTAGACGAAGTATTAGATATTATAAGAAATACAGAAGCACAACCCCCTCTTGAAGAATCTGATTCATTGACGAAATTATATGAAGCAGAAGCTGTTATAGGTAAGGATTTTATAGATCGATCTTATGCTCTTAATAATATGTACAATGTTTCTTTGGCATTTAAAGAAGGCAAAATAACATCAGAAGAACTATTTAAGCTTGAAAACTTTTCTCCTCGATATTTCAAAGAAGCAAAAAAAGTTAATAACGATAAAAAAGAAAAGCAGAAAATAGTTAACATTAAATAAAAAGGAGCAAGTGCTCCTTTTTTAGTTTAATCAAGACTTAGTATTTGTTTATATTCATCATTTGATACTTCTCCATTTTTCCAAGCTTTTGTAATATTGTACAATGGAGAACTTATATAGGATGAATTAATCCTCTTGCTTCCAATTACTTGTGCAACTGTTTTTATTTTTACAAGATATTCGTAATCATCATCGTCTTTTATATTTTTAGAAAACTCTTCGAATCTTCTATTTTTTTCTTCTTGATTATAATATTTAACCTGTTTATTAAATTCATCTAAACTTTCGCACAATAGAATTTTAGAAGGCGAAGAATCATGAATAATAATATACACTTTATCATTGATTACTTTTATAATATTACCAAATTCATCTTCTCCAATAATATTTAGCTTATCTACTTTATTAAAAACAAAAGTGTCATTTAGTTTATTTATATGCCAATCAAAGTAAATTTCAGTTTGCATTTTTATTCCTCAAAATAGATGAACTTCCATCGTGCCTAATATTTTCGTGTATTGATTTATCTAATAGAGACATTTCTTCTCCAGCCTCTCCTTCATGATGATATATTAAATTTTTATCTTTTACCATTTTTTCTATATCAGCTTGTTTTTCATATGTTTTCCCATTTATATCTATCTTCTTATCAATTATCGTTTTTTTAGTTAAATCTACATCTAATTTATGATCTCCCTTCATTCCTTTTACATTTATTGTCTTCTCGGCGTATGGTTTAAAATTAGGATAACCATTTTCAAATTTAACTCCTTTTGGCATTTTATTTTGTAGTTCTCTTAGTAAATTTCCATCCTTGGATGATAAACCATTTATTTTATTTATAAAGAATTTCGAATCTCCTTTATTACCTGACCATATTCCATTTTTAGGCAATCTTATCCCTTGTTTTAATGTAGGCGTTATATTATTTATTTCATTTATAAACATTGAAGCATTTTTTTCCATTTTTAGATTTTTTCCTTGATCTTCTATATATTTTAATATAACTCTTTTATTATTAGGATTATTAGCAATATATTCTATTATTTTTGTTTTTGATGATGCTATTGCTTTTTTTCCATAAAACTTTACAACTATTGGAACAATCTCTTTTATTGCTACTATTGTCACCGCTTTTTTTAATAAACCAGCATTGGCAACATTTAAAAATATTCCTGACGAGAATATTATTATAACAAAAAAGCTTATAAGTCTTTTTAAAATTTTCATTATACTATTCCTTTTTAAAGAGTAATCTTATAATTTATAAGAACCTAATATCAAAAATATTATATACTTAAAGAATTATTTATAATTTTCAAAATAGGGAAAATCATGATTAAAAAAATGTTCATAGCAGATATTGAAGAAATAGATAATAGTTTTATAGGAATTATATGTCAAGGCGAATTATCTAAAACAAGATTTGCAGAAGATAACTTTGGAAATTTTGCTATCATTGAAGATGATGGTTCTATAGTTGCTTATATGCTTGATTATGAAAAAGAAGAATACAAATTAGCTGAATCTAAAGAGGATTTTTACCGTAAGTATACTCTGTATGACATTGATGAAGTTTACGATATATTAAATAAACGACGTAAACATATAGAAGATGAACATGACATTATAATTGATCTTTACAAAGCTAAAGCTGTTATTGGAAAAGATTTTATAGATTTAACTTATGTTGTAAATAATAATAAATATAATGCTACAGCGGCATATAATAATAAAAAAATTACTATAGATGAATTAAAAAAGCTTGAAAACTTTGGCCCTGAATATTTTAAAGAAGCGAAAAAAATTAATAAAGAAAAACATAATAGAGAATTAAAAGATGATAATTAGGAATAGCATGAGCAATATTGATTTTTTTGAAATTGTTAAAGGGAATAAACTCCTTACAGAAATTTTTGATTATAACTATCGTTCATTAAAAGATATAGAATGTTATGTAGAACAATTTAAAGATATGCCGGGAGAAAAAATAGTAAACAATACTCAATGGCTTTATAGGGGAGATGGAGACTTAACTGTTATGCTTGGTCTCTATAAGGATAATATAATTGCTATAAGTGAAGATTTTGAACTTTTTAGATTTTGTGATTACTTTCAAGACATCCCTTTTGAAATATATAGAAGAAGCTATGAATTATTTGATGATATAAGAGATCCCCATGAAGATAAGTTAAAAAAATATGAAATATGGTGTAAAAATAACGGTATTGTCGTAGATCCTAATAGCTATTATCATGATGAAAATGGAGAAATATTCAAGGAATATTTTGAATTAGAAAATGATTATAATCAAGATATTATTAATGAAAACATTTAATCTAATTTTTCAGTAGATAAAAATAGTCTTTAGACAAATAATGCATTGTATAAACCTTTTTCTCAATTTTTACTACTAATAATCAATTCATTTTTTAACAAATATATTTCAAAGAAATGCAAATTGTTTCATTACTTCTGAATTAAGATAAACATGATACTGTATAAATAATAGATGAAGATATATATAGAAATCTTATCATAATAGTGGTGGAGCTTAAGAAATAAATAATAGGAGTATTGTTGTGATTAAAAATATGTTTATAGCAGATATTGAGGAAATAGGTGATAGTTTTATAGGCATCATATGTCAAGGTGAATTATCTAAAACAAGATTTGCAGAAGATAACTTTGGTAATTTTGCTGTTATTGAGGATGATGGTTCTATTGTTGCTTATATGCTTGATTATGAAAAAGAAGAATACAAAATAGCCGAGTCTAAAGAGGATTTTTACCTTAAGTATACTCTGTATGACATTGAGGAAGTTTATAATATATTAAATAAACAACGTGAAAATAAAAAAATAGAAAAAGGACATGATTTTTTAATTGAGATTTACAAAGCTAAAGCTGTTATTGGGAAAGACTTTATTGATTTAAGTTTTGTTATAGATAATGATCAATATAACGTGACAGCGGCTTATAATCATAGGAAAATAAGTAAAGATGAGCTAAATAAACTCAAAGTTTTTTATCCTAAATATTTAAAAGAAGCTAATCAAGTTAATAAAGACAAACATAATAGAAAAGAAAAAGATAATAAGTAGGTATAATATGAAAAACAATGATTTTTTTGAAATCGTTAAAGAAAACAAACTTCTCAGAGAAGTTTTTGATTACGATCTAAGCTCTTTTGAAGATATAGATGATTACAAAAGAGAATTTGATGGTGAAATAGAAGAAGATATTGTTAATAATACAACATGGCTCTATAGGGGGGATGGTCGCTTAACAATGATGCTTGGCCTTTATAAAGATAATATTATAGCTATTAGTGACGACTTCTTTTTATTAAAGTTTTGTGATTATTTTCAAGATATACCTTTTGAAATATACCGACTTAAATTTGATTTTTTCGAAAATGAACGCGAAACCTATATTAACAATTTAAAAAAATATGAACAATGGTGCAGAGATAATAAGATTATTGTTGATCCTAACAATTATTACCATGATAAAAATGGAGATATATTTAAGGAACATTTTGAACTGGATTATGATCAGAGTATCATTGGATTATATTAACAAGGATATAACATGGAAAATATAGATTTTTTTAATAACATTAAAAGAAATAGTTTACTACAGCTTGTTTTTAATTATGAGCCTCACATAAAAGACGATATTCAGGATTATATTGAGGAGTTTAAAGATTCTATTGAGAAAGATATAGTTAACCAAACTAAGTGGTTATATAGTGGAGTTAGCTTTTTGACTATTGTTATTGGACTTTATAAAGATAATATAATAGGTATTAGCGAAGATTTTGAATTACTTAAGTTTTGCGATTACTTTCAAGATATCCCATATGAAATATATAGAAGACATTTTGGTATTTACGAAAGTGATCGAGAAGAATATATTCAAAAACTAAAAGAATACGAACGATGGTGCCGAGATAATAATATTGTTGTTGATCCTAACAATTATTACCATGATGAAAACGGAGAAATATTCAAAGAATATTTTGAACTGGATTATGATCAAAGTGTTATTGGATTATACTAACAAGGATATAATATGAAAAATACAGAATTTTTTGAAACTATTAAAAATAATAGCTTATTAAGTTACGTTTTTGATTATGATCCAAGTTCTTTAGAGGATATAGAATGTTATGTAAAACAATTTGAAGACATGCCGGGAGAGAGCATTGCTAATAATACTCAATGGCTTTACAGAGGTGATGGCAGATTGACGGTTATGTTAGGATTGTATCAGGACAATATTATTGCTATTAGTGAAGACTTTGAGCTTTTTAGATTTTGCGATTACTTTCAGGATATTCCATATGAAATATATAGAAGACATTTTGGTATTTACGAAAGTGATCGAAAAGAATATGTTCATAAACTAAAAGAGTACGAACAATGGTGTAGAGATAATAATATTGTAGTTGATCCTAATAATTATTATCACGATGAAAATAAAGATATATTTAAGGAATATTTTGAATTTGAAAACTATTATGACCAAGATATTATTACCAGAAACCTTTAATCTGAAATTCTTCAACATTATCAGGCAAGATAATATGTTAATAGATGTTTTTGACTATAAATTTCGTTCAAAAGAAAATATTGAGGATTACTTAAAGGAATTTGATGGAGAAGTAGAAGAATCAATAGTCAGAAATACAAACTGGCTTTACAAAGGAGATGGATATCTACCTCTTATCTTAGGTATTTATAAAGATAATATTATAGCTATTAATGAAGATTTTTTCTTAATTAAGTTTTGTGACTACTTTCAAGATATCCCTTTCGAAATATATAGAAGGGCATTTGATTCTTATAATCATGAACATTTAAATAAGTTAAATGAATATCAAAAATGGTGTGAAGATAATAATATTGTTGTAGATCCTAACAATTATTATCATGATGAAAATGGAGATATATTCAAGGAATATTTTGAACTAGATTATGATCAAGATATTATTGGATTATATTAAATACCGTACATAAAACATTATAATTGTTTTTCAATAGATAATAATAGTAAATAAGGACTGTCTCCCTCATCAAACATATTTTCAGATTCTAGGCTTTCTATTATTTTTTTAGTCTCTTTAAACAACTGTTTAAACTTTAATTTAACTATATCATCCTCTTTATTATATTGATTTAATAAAAATTCTGTTTTGTTTTTATCATATAAAATCATACTCCATAGAGAGACATATATAGCTTTTAAGTAAGTATTTTCATCCCTGTCTTTTAAATCAGCAAATAAATCTTTTATGGAGTTTTTATTAATTTTATATTCTATTTTATCTATCATCTTATCTGCTTTAACCACATCTATACTATCTATTTCTATAGCTTTATTTATTTTTAATGTTATTTTTGATTGTTTCATAATTAACCTATTTTGATTTATCATGTTTCAAAATAATGAGTAAACATATTACCATTCTCATCATGGTAAATATTATCTGGATCTAATTCTATTAGATTCTCCTTACACCATGCTTCATACTCATTTAATATTTTTTTACTTTCAGGATACTTTTTAAAATATTCTTCTACTGATTCTTTCTCATTATTTTTTATTTGAAGTCTTATTATTTCATATGGGATATCTTGAAAATTATTTACCCATACTTGTTCTCCTTGAGTATCTATCGCAACTACATAGGACTTATTATTTATATTTTCAACTCCTATTAAATTAAAATCTTGTAATTTAGATATGTATATCCATTTAACCTCTTTAAGGTCTTTTTTATATTTATTTCTTATCCATAGAGATGTATCCGTATTTTTATCTACTATTTCAGAAACATAGAATAACAAATCACTTATTTTTTTGTTTTCTTTTATATATTTTAGAATATTATTCATAAAACTGTTATTTCCACTTTTGTATAAATAAAATCAAAGCCTTTCAATCCTGCTTGTTCCACTTCATTTCTAAATTTTTCTGTAACAAAAACTTTAGCTCTATCTTCTGAAAAACAAATAATATAATCATCTAACTCTGCTTCCTGCTTGAGATATAAATCATTTATATTTCTTACTCCAAAAGTTTCAAGATCTTCTTTTTCCATACCTGATTTTTTCACATCAATCATGTTAATTACAGGATTTGTTGGATAGTAACCTATATATTTTTTTCTTTTACTTGGAGTTATAATAGGCAAAAATTGACCTCTTGGTTCTAATATATCTTTTAGTGCTTCTACTGCTTTTTCACTAAATATATAAAATGGACTACTTGGGCTTGAAATATCAAATTGGTAATTCCTTTTCTTATTATCACTTGGTAATAATTCAAATTCTGGAACTTTAAACTTATTTAAATCAAAAGGCTTCCAGTTTTGCTCATATAATGCTTTATGTTTTATAGAATTACTATAATGTTCATAATTTTTTTCTAAGAAACATGAATAATCATTAAAATATGTTTGAAGTTTGTATAATTTATATTTCTTCATAACATTGTTATCTCATAATCTGAATAAACAAAATCAAATCCCTCAAGACCTGCTTCTTCCACTCTTTGTCTAAATTTTTCTGTTACCAATATACAACTTTTACCAAGCTCTGGACAAATTATATAGTCATCTAAAACAACACCTTTTTTAATATGTAGCTTAGATATATCTGTAACACCAAAATTTTTTATTGAATCTTCACTCATCTGCTCAGATTTTTCAAGATCTACTCCATCAATTAATGGTTTAGTTGGATAATAACCAACATATTTTTTTCTTTTACTTGGAGTTATAACAGGTAAAAATTGACCCCTTGGCTCTAATATATCTTTAAGAGACTCTATAGCTTTTTCACTAAATATTATAAATCCTCCTGTAGAAGTTGATAAATCAAACCTATAGTTTCTTTTTCCTGTATCACTTGGATGTAATTCAAATTCTGGAATTTTAAAGTTCTTTAAATCAAATGGCCTCCACTTCTGTTCTATTGATTTAATATGAATAGAATCTTTCCAATCCGTATAATTTATTTCTATAAAAAAAGAATAATCTTTCATTACATTTTGAAGTTTGTAAACTTTTAGTTTTTTCATTTTATACCTTCAATCAAAAATAATAATTGCTTATTTATTATATAAGTATGTATCATATAAAATAAAAAGGAATACTCAAAAATGAAAAAAATATTATTAATGCTTTTATTTTTTACATCATTATCATTTGCTGAAACAGCTACTTTAAATCCATATCAACCAGAAGATCACCCAAGACTTAGAGATGTTCTTAAATCTAAGGCTAAAGATTTTGTTGAAAAAAGAATGGAAAAGGAAGCTGCTAAGAAAATAGCTGTTGAAGCATCTAAAAAGGTAGCAACAAGAGGAGCTATTCTGGCAACAGAAGGCATGGTAGCTAAAAAGGTTGTAACAACAGTTGCTAAAAAAGCTTATGAACATAAAGTTGCTATTGGTGTTACGGCTTTGGTTGGAGCAGGGTTATATGAAATCTCTCAAGAGATAGAAGATGGACAATATGAAGAAATGGTTACTTCAACTCTTTTAGCAAGTCTAAGCTCTGAACTCAACAGAATATTTGAGCAGATAAATAAAAATTATGGAAATGATAGTAGAATTAAATTATGCACAAAACAATTGGCAGAGCAATATTTAGTAAGCAATTCTCCCCCTAATTTTGAAAATACAATAAATGTTAATTTACCTAAAATAGATAATCAATTTATATTAAATGTTAATAGTTATAAACAAAATTATAATACCTATCAGCAAAACCAAAAGATTTCATTAAGTAATGATTCACATGAACAAGATCATATGCCTTCATATTATGCCATAGAAGATTTTTTTGGACTTCCTCATACAGGAAAAAGGCATTATAATTTAGATAGTAATGCAACAACTATTGATCTGCTAAAAGCATGGCATAAAAAAGGAAGAACTTTTGGTAAAAAGAACACAAAAGATACACGAAATATATTTGGAATAAAATATAAAATAACACCAAAATACAAAAAAGATAGCTATGATTTAGATATAGCTACAAGAAAGGATCTCATTATTATGGCTTATATTATAGCAAAATGGGGAACACCTCAAGAATTAGCAAGTTTCAAACAATCAGCATCTATACTTTACGCTAGAAATAAACTATTATGCTTATATGATTCATAGGAGAAAAAAAATGAATAATATTGAATTTTTCAATACAATTAAAAACAATCCATTATTGACAGAAGTTTTTGATTACGATTCTAGATCTTTTGAAGATATAGAGGATTACAAAAGAGAATTTGATGGTGAAATAGAAGAAGATATTGTTAATAACACAACATGGCTCTATAGGGGAGATGGTCGCTTAACAATGATGCTTGGCCTTTATAAAGATAATATTATAGCTATTA
>OJZM01000446.1_pt1 | contig 22951 bp, 20 predicted proteins | sample 1611181 | NCBI WGS metagenome assembly OJZM01 (sample SAMN04436715, study PRJEB24849) | human gut metagenome | biome: human gut; feature: NICU; material: stool | host: Homo sapiens | place: USA: Saint Louis, MO | collected 2010-09-09 | reverse complement strand
CTAATTATTTTGCAGGAGGACAATTTATTTACACAAAATTATTGACGCTCCCTAAATTTTATGCTGTATGTTAAAGAACACTTAGGATATGATGATTTAGTAGAAATGATAAAGGCATATGATAAAGAACCTTATCCATTCAAAGGAATCAATACTGGTTCAGATATGGCTATGATTTCAGGCGAAACTGTAGAAGAAATTCTAGCTAATTACAAAGAACAAAATATAAAAACTCTGGAATTAATTAAAAAGAATATAAAATACTATGATCCTTTACTAGCGAATAAAGAAAATATTGATGAGTTATTAAATGCAATTGCTGATTCTGATGTTAGATCTCCTAGAATTGATGAGTTAAAAGAAGAAATTTTAATGTATAAAGAACTTTTTTAATTCATTTGATTACTGTTATACTCAATATCATTCTTAATTCTGTAAATAGTTTGTCTAGTAATATTGTAGTTTTTAGCAATTTTTGAAATAGCTATGCCCTCATTTAAATCCTTAACGATGTTTTCATAAACTAAACGTCGTTGAGGATTTTTTGTATCTGCACTATAGAGTTTTGGACGACCTTTATAGACGCCATTTGCTTTTGCAATTTTAATGCCTTGCGCCTGGCGTCGTTTAGATTCGGTACGCTCTTGCTCTGCAATCATGGCCAAAATTTGGATGATTAAATCTTTAATGAATTTATCCAAAAGAGGATTGCCAATTGCTTCAGCCATGATCGGTAGACTGGTGATGATCAGCTGCACGTTTTTCTTCTTTAGGTAATTGACTGAAGCAATGATTTCGTCGTAATTTCTTCCAAGTCGGTCGATTGCTTCGACAATAAAAATATCTTGGTCTCGGACAAACTCTAAAGCTTCCTGGAAAATCGGTCGATGAGTAATCGTTGCTCCAGATTGTTTCTCGATGAAAATTTTTTCTGCGCCGAACTTTTTCATTTCTTCAATTTGGATTTGAGTCAATATCTTGGACACATTTTAGTAGAGACGGTTAAGCCATTTTTTCTTTTGCTAATTCTTCAAATTCCTGTGGGGTTAGATAGTGAATCGAGCTATGGATTCGATTTCGGTTATAAAATCCTTCAATGTAGCTAAATAGCGCTCGATTTGCTTCTTCAAAATCTGAGTAGCTAGTCGTGTAGACTTCTTCTTTTTTCAATGAGGCATGGAAAGATTCGATTCCAGCATTATCATAAGGTGTTCCTTTTCTACTATAAGAATGCCTTATTTTGTTGGTTTTAAGCCATTGTTCCACTTCTCTTGCTGTGTATTGGCTGCCCAAGTCAGTGTCTAGAATCATTCCTTCTGGAATGTGATAATGTATTTTTGCTTTATTCAATGTTTGAATGACACAATCCACAGTCATTCGTTTTGAAAATGTATAACTAATAATTTTTTTCGTGTGTAAATCCATGATTGAAGATAAGTAACACCAACCATTTTTCTTAGTAGGAATGTACGTAATGTCAGCTGCCCATTTCTCACAGATCGTTTCAGTAGAAAAGTCCTGATTTAAGAGATTCTCTTTTAAAATGATCGGTTTATTAGACCTTTGAGGTCTATATTTTTTAACTACAATCGACCTTAAATTTAATTGTTTCATTAGCTTTTGGACATGTTTAAGAGATACTGAAATCCCTTCTTTTAATAAAACTTGATGGATCTTTGTGGCACCATAGCGTTGTTTATTCGTAAAAAAAATTGTTGAAATCTTCTTTTTCAACTTATTATTTCTGATTTCTGTAGCTGTCAACGGTTTATTCTTATAAAAATAATAGACACTTCTAGGGATTTCTAATAACCGACACAACAAAGAAACAGTGTAATCCTTACACCATTTTTCAATAAATTGAACAAGCGAATTTAGGTTTTCCGAGAAAATATGGCTGCGGCTTTTTTTAAGATTTCAAGTTCCTCATTTAAACGAGCATTTTCTTTTCTCAGTTCAGCTACTTCTTTTCCAGTCAGTCCTGTGGACTGATCAGGTAAATATAAATTCTTCCATTTGTAAATCGTTGCTTCAGATAAGCCATATTCTTTCGCTAACCCTCGAACAGAACGTCCAGTTTGATTCAGTTCAATAATCATTTGTTTAAAATTTTCTTCATATCGGGTCATAAAAATTCATCCTCTCGTAGATAAGTTTAATTTATTCTTGTCTCTACGAAAAGCTGTCTAAGATTTGATACTAACACCATTAAAAATGTGGGCACAATACCTAACAAACGTACTAAATATTTACATGGATGATCAACTTAATGAAAAACAGAATCGATTAAATAAATTAAATCAAATCGTAACAAATTGGCACAATTTATTGCCATCCAGTCATTTGGTAGAAGGTCTACACGGCGCTTTCCAACGTTTATCTGACAGAAACGGTGATCGTCCAAACAACATTCATATTCCACCTGTATACATTTTAAAGCCATAGGAAAAAGCCTAGTATCTATTGCTAGGCTCTTTTGTATACCTCTACACATTCATTTCCTTCTTCCAGCATTCATAAGACTCAACAGTTGCACTTTTTTTCATTCTCCTACAAATTCCACTAAACAACGACCACTTATAGTCATCCAAAATAGCAGTACCTACTCCCCCTAATCCTAAGAAAAACAGTAAAAGTAAATACAAAAATAGCATCATATTATATGTACGGAGGCATTTCATTTACACAAGATTCTTGACGCTACCAGTTTTTTTGGCTTATTAAAACAAGAGATTTTTCACGGGAAAGTTTATAACTGTTTCGAGGAATTAAAATCAGCCATCGATAGCTATATCTATTACTACAATAATGAACGGATAAAACAGAAATTAAACTGGCAAAGTCTCGTCCAATTTCGTAAAACAACCGTAACGGTTGTGTAAAAATATCATTTTAGAGCATGAAAAAAAGGAGTGGATTTCTCCACTCCAAAAAAGTCTAACTTTTGGGGGTCACTACATTTTTGATCCTTTTTATTTGATTAATTATATCCAGCTGGATAATAATTTTGGGGGCAACATTTCTATCTTACTATTATCTTCCTAAAGTAGTAGACTTTCTTATTGGGAAAAATTACAACAAAAAGGAGTGGCTTAGTTGACAACTCCTTTTTGTTTACAAATCAATTGGATATCTACAAATTGTATTTTCTAACGGATTTTATAGACATTAAAAAATTAATTTGACGTTAAATACTTTCTCCAGAAAGTATTGAGATTGGTAAAATATAATCCTTATTTGTCTTTTCGCCTTTAATTTTTTTCAGAAGAATATCAACAATAAGACTTGCAATTTCATCAATTGGTTGTCTTATTGTTGTCAATTGTGGGAAAAATTTCTCAATGAAAGAGGTACCATCGTATCCAATAATTTTTAAATCTTTTGGGATATTAAGTTTAAGTTGATGAGCAATTTTCATAGTGAGAATGGCTGTTAAATCATCAGAAACAAAAATACCATCTGGTTTGTGATTTATAATAGTTGACTTTATTTCCATTTCACGACGGATAGTAGACAGATTATCAGGAATTTTGAAAATTTTTCCATTTGGATTTTGAAAAGAAAAACCTAGTGCACGTAATTCTGTGGGAGAATCCGTGTTATCATTTCCTGTAATCATAATGGTATTTTGACAACCATTTTTTTGTAAAGTCTTAGCTGCAAGTTTTCCCCCTTCAAAGTTATCTGAAGAAACAATGGAAACATTAGGAGCTAAATTTCTATCAAAAGCAACAATAGGTGCTCTCACACGCTCATAATCAGCAATTCCAAGATTATGGCTTGATGAGATTATGCCATCAACTTGGTTGGCTTCAAGCATTTCAATGTATTCTCTCTCTTTAGCAGGATCATTTTGACTATTGCAAATAATCGTTTTATATCCATGTTTAAATAACTCGATTTCGAGATACTCAATGAGTTCAGAGTAAAAGATATTACTAATATTAGGAAAAATAAGACCAATAAGCTGAGGTGACTTTCCTTGAAGTCCACGTGCTAAATTATTTGGTTTATAACCAAGAGTTTTCATAGCTTCATGAACTTTTTGTTTTGTTTTTTCTGATAAATATCCCTTATTATTAATGACGCGTGAAACGGTTGTTGGGCTAACTCCAGCTAATTCAGCGACATCAGTTAATTTTGCTACCATTTTAATATTTTAATTCAAAGTATTTTCCAGTCGGTTCGCCTGATTTGATTTGAATACCATTTTGGTGATTTTCAGGGAATACACGACTAGTAAACACTTTTTCTCCTTTATTAATAAAAATCTCAATGATTGAGTTATCTACAAAAATGTTAGCAGTTGTTTCTTTAGTATCAATTGAGCATTCACGAATCGTACCAAAGTCAGTGGCATATTGAATGCCTGCTTTGCTGCGATCTAAAATAATTTTTCCTTCTTTGGTATCTACAATCAAGCTAAGTCCATTTCCTTTACTATCAGAGAAAAGAAGTAACTCCGATTTCTGATTTGGAGGAAAAGTTAGTTCAAGCTCATAAGTATTATTTGTTTCTGCTTTTGCTGTAAATTGTTCAGAACTAGCACGTAATGATGTAATAGCTTCTACTGGATATTGGTAAAGTTTACCATCTTTTATTGAAAGTTCTTTTACAAGACTCATTGCTCCCTGATAATCATACTTATCAGTTGGATAATCGATATCAGGTAGTCCAATCCAACTGACAATCAGAGCACGACCATCAGGAGTATTGAATCCTTGAGTCGCATACGCTTCAAATCCATAATCAAGATTTTGAATTTCTGAAGCGCCCACAAGTTTTACTTTTTCTATGTCAAGCGATTGACAGATCTTAAAAGTATTCGGATAGATATTCCCATAATTTAGCTCAGATTTATCCAACCCTTGAGGACAATAAATGAGAACAGGTTTTTTGTCTACAAATACTAGATTTGGACACTCAATCATGTATTCTGAACCAGTGCCGCCAAAATCAAGGTTGCCAACTTCCTCCCATGTTTCCACGTTATTGTCATCCGCTTTGTAAAGTTTGATAAAGCCTGATTTTTCTAAATTTTGTGCTCCAACAATCGCATATAATTGTCCTTCATAATTAAACATTTGTGGATCACGAAAATGATCAGTTACATCAGCAGGTTTATGAATAAGAACATTCTCACCTTTCGTAATGTTGTAGTCTTTATCCATCCATGCTCCGATTTGAAGTGTATCACGTTCCCAATTTTCATTTCGAAGGTTTCCTGTATAGAGTAAGAATAGATTCCCCTCTATTTCATATGCAGAACCGGAATAAGCGCCGTGGCTATCTCGTTTTGTGTCTGGAAGAAGTTCTGCTCCTGTTACATGAAAATGAACTAAATCATCTGATTCATTGTGTACCCATTCTTTCAACCCATGAGCAGCTCCAAATGGCCAATTTTGATAAAAAAGCGTATATTTTCCGTTAAAAAAAGAAAAACCATTAGGATCGTTTAACAATCCTGTTTTAGGTTCGATATGATAGCTAGCACGCCAAGGTGATCGTTTTACATTATCCTTAATTTTATCCATCTCATCTTTAGTCCAATCAGAATAAGCACGATATCGTATTTCTCGAGGTAAGTTCATATTTTACTCCTTCAATTTATCTTTTTACAACTAGTATGGTAAACGTTTTCCGTTGAAAAATCAATCATTTCATTTAAAAAAATAAAATATATGACAAACGTTTGACATATTTTTAAGATATGCTAAAATAAATTTGCATTTCAGTGAACCGTTTTCACGTAAAAATAAAAAAGGAGTGATTCGAATGAATTACAGTAAAGTAGCTTCCGACGTAATACAAGCGGTCGGAAAAGATAACCTTATTGCAGCTGCACACTGCGCTACACGTCTTCGTCTCGTACTAAAAGATGACACGAAAGTGAATCAAAAAGCTTTAGACGAAAATCCAGATGTGAAAGGCACATTTAAAATTGATGGACAATATCAAGTGATTATCGGTGCAGGTGATGTTAATTTCGTTTATGACGAACTTATCAAAAAAACTGGACTTTCGGAAATTTCAACAGATGATTTAAAACAAATTGCTAGTAAAGATAAAAAATTCAACCCCATTATGGCATTAATTAAATTATTATCAGATATTTTTGTTCCAATTATACCTGCCCTTGTTGCAGGTGGTTTATTAATGGCATTACAAAACTTTTTAACAGCTGCTGGACTTTTTGGACCAAAATCAATTGAAGAAATGTATCCTGCGATTGAAGGTATTTCCTCAATGATCCAACTGATGTCCGCTGCACCATTCATGTTCTTACCAATTTTAGTAGGTATTTCAGCTGCTAAACATTTTGGAGCAAACCAATTTCTTGGTGCTGCAATTGGTATGATCATGACAACACCAGATCTTGGTGGCTCAACTGAATATTGGAATATTTTTGGTTATCATGTTTCACAAACAAACTATGCTTATCAAGTTATTCCAGTTTTAGCAGCTGTTTGGATATTATCTATATTAGAAAAATTCTTTCATAAAAAATTGCCATCATCTATTGACTTTACATTCACGCCATTATTATCAGTAATGATTACTGGATTTTTGACTTTCACAGTTATTGGCCCTGTAATGTTATTGTTGTCTAATGGAATTACAGACATTATTGTTTGGCTATATAACACTACTGGATTTATTGGAATGGGTATTTTTGGAGGAACATATTCACTTATAGTCATGACTGGTTTACATCAATCATTTCCAGCTATTGAAACTCAATTACTTTCAGCGTGGACAAATGGTATCGGACATGGAGACTTTATCTTTGTAGTTGCATCTATGGCAAACGTTGCTCAAGGTGCTGCAACATTTGCCATTTGGTTCTTAACTAAAAATTCTAAGACAAAAAGTCTTGCTTCCTCTGCGGGTGTCTCAGCACTTCTTGGAATTACAGAGCCTGCCTTGTTCGGAGTTAACTTAAAATACCGCTTTCCATTCTTTTGTGCTTTAATTGGTTCAGGAATTGCTACAGCAGTAGCAGGATTACTTAAAGTAGTTGCTGTTTCACTTGGTTCAGCAGGTTTCTTGGGATTTCTTTCAATTAATGCAACATCTATTCCATTTTACGTATTGTGTGAATTGATTAGCTTTGTAGTTGCTTTTGCAATTACTTACTTCTACGGTAAAACAAAAGCTGCTGGTATCTTTAAAGCAGAAGAAATTGCTGAACAAACACCAGTTAATTCTTCAAAAGTAGCAACAACAGATCCAATATCTACTGATGTTGAATCAACACAAACAAAAGTTTCATCAGAAACAATTGTTAGTCCCATTTCTGGTAAAGTGATTAGTCTTTCTTCAGTAAATGATCCAGTCTTTTCATCAGAAGCTATGGGAAAAGGGATTGCCATTAAACCAAATGGAAACACGGTCCATTCTCCAGTAGATGGTACTATTCAACTCACGTTTGAAACTGGACATGCTTATGGTATTAAATCAAATAATGGTGCTGAAGTTCTAATTCATATTGGTATTGATACTGTATCAATGGGAGGAAAAGGATTTACACAAAAAGTTACTACTAATCAAAAAGTTAGAAAAGGCGATATTCTTGGAGCATTTGACCGTTCAATGATTGAGAAAGAAGGTCTTGATGATACAACAATGATTATTGTAACCAATACTTCGGATTATTCAGAAGTAAATATAGTAGCTGAAAATACAGTCACTGAGGGTACTGATTTACTTGAAATCAAATAAATATATTTCCCTGAGTAAAGATGGAATTTTCTTTCCAAAATCAAATAATATAGATTAATCAAATATTTGAGAATAACATTTTATTTAATCTTTTCATATATCAATTGTATGAAAAATTATTAGAATTTTAAAAAATGATAAAAATTCAAAAAGAAAAAATAGTAGTTATTTACTTGTCATGTTACTAAATAAAAAAATAATTTAAATATGATATATAGTCATTTATTTAGTGATTTCATTCTAAAATAAAGGGAGAAATGTCTATGCTATACGGTGCAATTGAAGCAGGCGGCACAAAATTTGTGTGTGCCATTGGCGATGAAGAAATGACGATCAAGGAAAGAGTGAGCTTTCCGACAACGACACCTGAGGAAACAATGCCTTTAGTCATTGACTTCTTCAAACAATACCAAGCAGATTTAGCAGGGATTGGGATTGGCTCATTTGGGCCTATCGATATCCATCGCGATTCCGCCACTTATGGGTACATTACCTCGACCCCGAAATTGGCATGGCAAAATTTTGATTTCATCGGTACCATGAAAAAAGAATTTCCGATCCCGATTTCTTGGACAACAGATGTCAATGCGGCTGCCTATGGTGAGTATGTCTTCGGCAGTGGCAAAGGATTGAGCAGTGTCGTTTACTATACGATCGGTACGGGTGTTGGCGGCGGTGCCTTACAAGAAGGGCGCTTTATCGAAGGGTTTAGTCATCCAGAAATGGGGCATATGCTCGTCGTCCCTCATCCAAAAGATGACTTTGCTGGCAGCTGTCCATTTCATGGCAACTGTTTAGAAGGGATGGCCGCTGGACCCGCCATCGAAAAACGCTTAGGGAAAAAAGGACAAGAGGTTGCAGAAGATGATCCTTATTGGGAAATCGAAGCCTCCTATATTGCTCAATGTGCCTACAATACAACCTTGATGTTTTCTCCAGATGTGATCATTTTTGGCGGTGGTGTGATGAAACAACGCCATATGCTGCAAAACGTCCACGACGCATTTGCAAAATTGGTCAATGGGTATGTCGAAACACCTGAGTTAAGCAAATATATCGTGACCCCAGCATTAGAAGACAACGCTGGAACGCTCGGTTGTTTGGCATTGGCTCGAGAAGCGGTCTTACATTCATAAACGAAAAAAGGCTCTTCGACATTTAGTGTTGGTAGAGAAAGATACAACTGAAAATTTAGTCATAACCAGTTAGGCAGAGTGCTTAACTGGTTTTTGTTTTACTTGGAAGATCAAGCCTTGAATGAGATAAATTCTTGCTCGAAAGTTATGGAAATTTCGATAGCCGTAGGCCACTTGTATTGTGCAATAGTTTTTTACAAAAAAAAGGGGGTGCGGATATTTTTTTGGACCTTTTTAACAAATATATCTTTGCTTCTTCCGATATTGAAGAGGGCTTAGCCCTCCTAAAGATAACTTAATTCGTTGATTATTATACCAATGAATATAATCATCCAATTTGTTTATAAACTGATTGATTGTTGTATTCTTCCAGTCACGTTGATAAAACATCTCGTTTTTTAATCGTCCAAAGAAACCTTCGCACGCTGAATTATCTGGTGAATAACCCTTTTTAGACATAGAGTGAAGCAAGTTGGCTTTGTTCCAATAGTCCAACTAACAATAGCACCATCGTAACAATCGACAAGTGGTGATAAGTAGATTTTCCCTGCGGGAATTCTAAATTCAGTAATATCTGTTAACCATTTTTCATTTGGCTTCTTTGCTTTAAAATTCCGATTTAATAAATTGGGGTGTGCAGGAGAAATTTCCCCAGCATACGAAGAATACTTTTTTCGTCTAGAAAATTTAACAAATAGATTTTCCTCAGTCATCAATCTACGTACAACTTTTTCAGAAAGCTTTTTACCCATATTTTTTAAAGCTTGGTGAATTCTACGGTAACCATACGCACAGAAGTTATGATTGAAAATCGTGATAATTAATTGACGTTCTTTGTAATACTTATCTGGTTTCTCAAGTGCTTGTTTTTGATAAAAATAGCTGCTTTTAGGCAACTGGAGCTGTTGAAGAAGCTCTTTCAAGGTGAACTGATTTCGTAAGGCATCAATCAATATCGTTTTTTCTTGATTTGATAGACAAAGAAGATTGACGCCTTTTTCTTTTTTTAGCAGTTCAGCCGCTCCTTCGAGTAATGCTTTTTCGAGCTGTAATTGGTGTACTTGTTTTTGTAAGTCTTCTACTTCCTTTAAAAGTAGCTCTTTTTGTTTTTCCTGATTTTTTAAAGTCATACGCAATGGAAAATCCTTTCCAAGAACCGTGTTTTTCCATTGATATAGAGTAACTCTACTAATTCCTTCAGATTCGGCTAAATTTTTCCTATTAGTTTGCGGTTTATAGAATTTTTTCAACACAGCTTCTTTTTGATCTTGTGTTAACTTTACCGCACTTTTTCGGAGTTTTCTAGCTCCTGGTGCAAGTTCTTCACACCACTGCCGCAAGGACTCTCTATTAGGATAACCAAGCATGCGAATGGTTCGTGCATAACATTGACCATATTCAAAATAATGATTCACCGCTATTCGTTTTTGTTCTTCAGAATACTTTGATTTTTTTAGGTGCTCCTGATGGAGCTCTCCGGATTCCAAATACTCTTTATACCATTTCCGTAGTGCACCAATCGACGGATACCCTAATTCTCGAATGGTTGCAGCATAAGAGCAATCGTATTTTAAAAATAACTGAATTGCCCTTACACGCTCTTTGTGGGAAAACACACGGACATTCCTCCTAAGTTTATTTTTTCGTCCAGGATTATGTCCGCACCCCCTTGCTTTCTGATGACTTATTCTGGTTCTTTGAGTGTCAATGCATAGATGTGATGTAGCTAGTTAGAAAAAAATTTTGAATACTCTTTTTTTCTTTCAGACTTCTTTTTAAGTAAGATTTTGAAGTGTGAGTTACGGGGTCAGAAACTTAAAAGTTTTTGTTCCTTTATTTTCAAGTCTGATTTGGCAGCTTTTCGGCAGCTCATTTATTTATGGTCAGAAATAGATGCTGAAATTTTAATCTATTAGCAAATAGTCCAGAACGTATGAAGAGGAGTCGGATATCATTTGTCATTAACACCATAAATATTTATAAAATTCGTGTTCACCTACAATTAAATTTAATATATAATATTCGTTGTAAGGGCTTATAATTTTTTGTTAATGAACAAGATATATAAATTGAGTTAAATTGTATTCGTTTTTCCTCCTATAGGCGTATACTAAAGAAAACACTTGAGGAGTGGGGAACATGGAAACAGAACGCCAAATCCGTGAATTGGAAAAAGCGATGAATACGACAGACAACCGCCGGTTGTACGAGCGTTTCCTGGCAGTCAAGTTGGTTCTTGAAGGCCACACCCGGAAAGAAGCCGGGCACACCATCGGCCGCGACGAGCATACTGTCAGCCACTATGTGAAAAACTACTGCCATAATGGAATCCAAGGTTTAGTCTCCAAAAAACAAAGCGGACGACCTTCACGGCTGACAGATGAACAGGAAGCGGAACTGGTCCAAATCGTCGCCTACCACACTCCGGAGGAAGTAGGTTTCAAATCCCGTGCCAATTGGACATTGGCGATTGTGTGTGACCTGATTCTCCGGGAATGGAGTTATGGATATACGCAAAAAGGCGTGGCGGACCTCCTTCACCGGCTAGGACTAAGCTGGACCCGTCCGACGTATACCCTCAAAAAAGCGGATTCCAAGAAACAACAGGTATTTTTGGAAGAAACCTTCCCGAGCCTAAAAAAAAAAATTGCTGAATAGCGATATTGACCACCTCCTATTCGAGGACGAAACCATGATCCGGGATTACCAAGCCATTGGCTGCACCTGGTTTCTCCGCGGCCACCAGCGAAAAATCCCCACTTATGGACAACACAAAGGGGTAAAATTGATAGGCACCTTGGATTATGAAACCGGTCGGATCATTTGTACAGAAGAAGGGGCATACGACGCAGCGGCCTTCCTCCGTTTTCTGGAGCGGACGTTGCGGGAATACCCCACCGGAAAAATCGTGATGGTATTGGATAATGCCCTTATCCACCACGCCAAGCTGATCCAGTCTTTTCTTGAAGAAAACGCTAGGCGCCTGGCACTCATCTTCCTCCCTCCCTACAGCCCTCAGTTGAACCTAGTGGAAGGCGTTTGGAAGTGGCTCAAGAAATCGGTCATCAACAATGTTTTTTTTGACCACGTCCAGAAAATCAAACAGTCGGTCCGCGGTTTCTTAGCCGATGTAAACGAGCGTCCCCTTGAGGTGATTGACCGACTGTGCGTGCGGATGTAAAGTATTTAATTCAACCTATATAGGATGAAACTGGACAAATCCAATTCGGCTCTTTTCATCTTCGCTCAATTCATTGATTTGTGTAGTTCTTCCATTTGAAACGACATCAGCTGCCATTTCATTTGCAAGGAATGTTTTCCCTGTTCCAGGAGCGCCACGTAGAATAAGGTTTTTAGATTTGAGTAAATGTGAAATATATGATTTCAGCAAATGATTGGTCATAGTCTGAGTCTCTCCTACTCGTATTTCCTTTTTCTCTTTCCCTTTATAAACAAGAATAAATTCATCCCCAGATGTTCCAAAACGTTTCAAACATTCTTGTACAAATAATAAAGTTGAAAAAATACTCCAACAATAGATGACTATCTGCTTGTCTTCATTATATTTATAAATCAGAAATTCAATGGACTTCCTTTTTTTTTGAAACTGTCAACATCTGGAAAAATCCCTCGTATTATCTCATCTCCTGAGTGATATCGACACACAGGAAATGTTGCTCTTTCGCTTTCTGATAGAGAAACAATCGATCGTTCAAACATTTGAATAGCTAATCGCGGTAATGTTTCATTTGAAATTTTCCGTTCATTTTTACCGTAGTTTCTTCTAGTTATTTCGCCTTCTGCCGTACGGAAGTAAGCATCTTTTGGTTGATAATTATCCCCTAAGCTTAGATTCTTCATAGTAAATGTTGGGTCTGTTGATTTAATCTCATCAGCAGTTATTCTTAGTTCATATGTTTTTTTTGTTTCATTGTTGTTCATATTTTCTTCTACTTTCAAATTTTATTTACCGTATCAATGTAAAAATAAAACCAAATTTTATTTCGAGCATCATTTATTAACATGTTTATCATACAATTTCTTCAATTTTCTCGTTTACCTCAATTCATTTTCAAGAGGGATCAGCTCATCATCTAACATTTTACGCCATGCTCGCTTCATTTCTTGTGTGTATTTAAATGGCTTCGCTTCTGGATGGTTGGCTTTATATCCTTCGTAATCCTTACTGTTGATAATTGCTTTCCTATTAGGAATTGGATCTTCACCTGGCATATATTGCAGATTAGAAGCATGTAATTCTTTCTCAGAAACAAACCACTCATTGGAAAAGGCATGAATCAAATCATCACTTGCTTGTGTAAAATAGCGACGTTTAATGACAAAGATATCTTCATTACTATCTAAAGTCCCCACATCAAATGCATTTAAAATTTGTCGGTAAACTTCTTTGACTCCTTCTGTTTTATTCAATTTAGCCAAAGCTTTTTCAATTTCTTCTCGTGCATCTGAACTATTCGCAGCATAAGTTCCTAGTAATTGATCAATATAAGTAGAATCAATATCATACAACTTAGTGGTATTTTCACTATAAAATTCGATCGTTGAAAAATCTTCTCCCTCTTTTTCTGGTTCTTCCTCTATTAAGGAACCCTTCACGGTCTCGTACACGCCAATTTGTTCTTCCAGAAGTTGAATTTGATTGTTCAAAGTTGAAGATTGCACCATGTCATCATTGTAATCGTCATAAGTCACTAACGATTCATAAGCACGATTCAATTCTTGGAATGCTTTAACATATTCGATACGGATTTCAAGTGGCGTATGTTCATCAATGGATTCCATTGATGAAACCTCCTTTAACTTACCATATGCTTGCTTGAATCTTTTTTTGGATTCCTTATAACTTGGATAAATTAATCCCGATTCTTCTTTAGCTTCTGAATACAGTTCTGTCGCATCCTCGACATTCTTCTCCATTGTGGCTGGCTTACGAAACGTCACAATCAATCCTTTTGTCTTATCAGGATACGTACGATTCGTACGTGAAAAAGCTTGGATCAATCCTGCATACTCTAGATTACGATCCACAAATAGGGTTTGAATCGTAGGTGCGTCAAAACCTGTCAATAGACGATCCACTACGATCACTAAATCAATTTGTTTCCCAAATTGTTTGAATTCCGCTCTTTTTCGTGCCAAACGATTATTGATGTCTCCGTTATAACGCTCAATGTCTGCTAGTGACCAGGCAGTATCATAATACTGATTATATTCCTCAATAATTTTTTGCATTTCTTCTTGTTGGGCACTTGAATCTCGGCTATTTTCTTCTAATGAATAGGTAATAGCGATTCGTGGAAAATCAGGATCCTCCATCGTTCGTCCTTCACGAATGGGATGATTGGGAAACTCTTTTGTTAACCAATCAGGCTCTTTCGTCATCTCTTTGATGGCCCGATAATACTTTTTGGCCATGTCAATGGAACTCATGGTTAAGATTGCAGATTTCGTTGGACGGCCATTTCGAAAATCAAATTTTGTATAGGCATTATCTGGACGGAACATTTTATGGATGACTTTTTGGATATGTTCATCTGCTTCAAAAACAGCAGGGTCCAAATAACTTTCTTTTTTGATTGACTCCATTTGATCGATCATACGATTGATCTGTTCCGGTGAATACTCTGCATATGTTTCTACTTCTTTTAATTTCCGATAGATTTTATTCTCTAATGAAGTCGGCTCAACGGTATTTTCATGCTCTACTTGAAATCCTAAAACAGAGCCATCTTCTAGCGCATTCTTGATGGTATAGGTGTGCAAGACTTCCCCATACTGATCATGGGTCGTACGTGCCAATTGCCCTTTGGCTTGTTTCCGATTCTCAGGGAAAATCGGTGTACCTGTAAAGCCAAACCAAGTGGATTTCGGAAACATTTTTTTGATTTCTTCCATATTTTCAGCACTTAACGCTCGATGACACTCATCTACTACAAACACGATATGTTGCCCCATTAATTTTTGGAAGCGATTGGTTCCTTTTTTCTCTTCTTGTTTCTTTGCATATTTCAATGCGGCATCCAGCTTTTGACGGGTTGTAATGATCACAACATTCGCATTGGCATCCGCCAACAGGGTTTCACTTAATTCTTTGGCACTTCCCGTTCCAACAATCAAGCTATTTGCTTTGGCATTCCCAGAAGAAATCCCCGTATTAAATTCCGAAGCAAATTTCGTAAACTCTGTGGTGGTTTGATTATCTAAATCTTTGCGGTCCACTAACATGATTGTTCGATCGATCCCCGATTTTCGTGCTAAAAGCTTAGTAGATACAAAACTAGTCAACGTCTTTCCTGAACCAGTCGCATGCCACACATACCCTGATTGATGTTTATTTGCGGCAATAAACAAGGCTTGAATCGCATGTACTTGATAAGGATGTAACACCATGAGGGTTTTATTGTCTTGATCTTCACTGACGATTGTATAATCCGCAATCAAACGATGAGCATCCGGGATATTTAACACTTGTTTACAAAACTCATATAAGTTTTCTACTTTTTCATTGTCTTTCGTTCGCCAACTAAATAAAAACTTAGGGTGCAAGTCTTTCGGTAAGGCATTTGCAAAATACCGAGTGGTTTGTTCATTGGAAACCACAAACAACTGTAAGGTCGAAAAGATATTGTTCCGAAACATACCTTCTTCTGCATATTTTTTGATTTGGTTAAATGCCTGATAAACACCATCTTTTGCAGTTACTTGTTTCAGCTCGATTTGGACAATCGGTAATCCATTGATTAATAAGGTGACGTCAAAACGTCGATCCCGTGCTTCTATGTTACTTCCACGTTTTGCAATTTGATGGACCACTTCATAAGTAGAGATTCCTCCACCAATGTCTTGATTGGAATAAAGGATAAGTGAGACAGAACCCAATTGCGAATCTTCCCGTTCAATCGTGATCCGAGCCATCCCATTTTCACCTTTTAACCATTTCGCAGCATCAAAGGGGGTTTTCGTTCGTAGCAATAATTCGGTTTTGATCGTTTCAAACTCTTTATCGGTCAAAGGAGAATCATTCAGTTCCGCTTGATTGTTTGAGATGATTTTTTGACGTAAATTGACCCAAAGGTCTTCTTCTGATTTTAGATCGGGACGATACGTCCACTGATTATGTCCTTCCCCCAATACACGAATCAACTGTTCTTCGACTTCCGCTTCCTCACGGTGACTAATTTTCATTTTTCTTCCCTCCTAAACAAACATCTTTTGTAAGAAGCCTTTTTTCGTTTCTTTTAGTAAATCTAACTTACGTTGGTGAAGGGTAATGGTGTCGTCGAGTTGTTTGAAGGAGGAGAAATCGTTTAAAAACTTTTTAAATTATCTTATCATGAAAAAAGAAAGTCTGCATAATTTTTGTATAATTACTCAAAGAAGGAGATGTTTGGGAAATATTCCTGTTTTTGCTGAGATTTAAAGTACAGAGCATTTTTGGGCGCTGTACTTTACTTTTCAAGTCGACATAGAAACAGACATTGTCTACCTCAATCAAAATAATCAAATAATCAGCTCCAACTAATTCAGCAAGTTTTGCTACTGCAAAATCCCACAACTCTCCCTTTCCACTAATGAGACAGGTACTACATTTATAGATGGCTTCGTTTCACCTTCAATCGATGCAACAATCGACTTTGTGGCGATATCAGCCATTTCTCCTAACTTCATTTTCATAGAAGTCAATGGCGGATTAAAATATTTAGACGATTCAATATCATCAAATCCTATAACAGAGATGTCATCTGGAACTTTGAGACCTCTTTCTTGAATAGCTTTGATTGCTCCAAATGCTATCTTATCATTACTGGCAAAAATAGCCGAAAACTCACTATTTCCATTAAATAATTTTTTCGCAGCCTCATATCCAGCATTTTCCACAAATTCGCTATTTACAATCAAGTTCTTATTTACTTCTATCCCTGCATCTTCTAATGCTTTTTTGTATCCTCTTATCCTGTCTTTAGAAGAGAATTTGACCGTACCGCCTGTAATATGTGCGATTTGTTTATGTTTTTTATCTATGAGATATTTTGTCGCACAATAAGCGCCGTTGTAATTGTCCGCATTCACTATCATGCACTGGTTATAGGTGGCATCTTCAGGTCTGATTGATTGATCGATCAGCACAACTTTATACCCTCTATCAATGATTGTTTTTATCGATTCATCGTCGTCATTCTGGCCTATGAAAATCCCACCAGAAATTGTCTTATTATAAAAACTCTCTTTAATTTTTTCATAGCCTGCGACGCTATGTATAATATGGACAAGAACCAGGTAATCCATCTCACTTGCTGTTTCTATCACTGAACTAGTAAATTCTAGATAATACGGACTTTTGGTAATTCTATTTTTTAGTCCAACTTCTTCATGTATCAGGTCTATAATAAATAAGCCGATCACCTTATTTTGGCTTCCTGCAAGCATCCTTGCTGAAGCATGTGGCACATACTCATGTTCCTTAATTACTCTTAAAACCTTTTCTCTTGTTTCTTCCGAGACATTTGAATAATTATTTATCACTCTGGATACAGTACTGCGTGATACTCCGGCAATTTTTGCAATTTCAGTACTATTCATCATAAAGGCATCTCCTTTCGTTCGTAAACTCGTGTTCATACTGCAACACTATATTATTTGTCCATTTTTTTCAATCTTTTTCTGTTTTTCGAAAAACTCTGCCTGCTTCAGGATTCCAGCAAAAGGAGACTTTTGGCAATACCTTTCATGCAGAAACCATCAGCAAATGCCTTCAACCGCAGAACAAACTACCACCCCGGTGTTTTGTTCTAAAAATAAGGCACCCAGGATTATATTTCATCCTGGGTGCTCTATGTTTTGCTGCTGGCATCAGATTCTGCCTGTAAAGTAAGCAAGCAATTCTAGTTCGTCTAATATTTTCTCTTTCATGTTCACTTATTTATTGTTTAACTGTTTGAACATTTCTATCATTTCTTCGATTAATAATTTAGTTGTCTCCGTCGACATCAATTGATCTTCTGCGTGCATGATTATTAACGAAAGTTCAACTTTTTCGCCAGCAGCTTCTTTTTGTATCAAAGAAGTATGTGCATGATGGCCTTTCACAAAATATTCCGATGCTTCAGCCATTTTCTTTTCTGCTTCATTGTACTTTCCTTTTCTGGCATCTCTTAATGCTTCAATAGCCAATGATTTGGCCATTCCAACATTACTGATTATACTAAAAGCAGTTAATTCAATTCCTTCCATGTGTAAATCTCCTATCTTGAATCTTTCGGTTTGTTCTCAGCGTACTGCAGCTTTTTTAAATCGATTCTACTACTTCTTGTGACTGTATTTCATTCTCCATTTCATCTTCAATAATCGCTGCTTTATTCGCTGCGATTACAAACGGCGAGTAAATCAATACACTCACCGCAAGACAGATGAATCCGACAAACAGTGCGACGATATTTCCGCCTGTACCCAAGAAAGGCATCAATGGTCCTGGTGTTGTCCAAGGAATACCAATCGTTACCGGCGGCATAATCTTAAGAATCATAACTGCGGTATAACCAATCATAATGTTAACCAGTGGCGCAATAATAAATGGAATAATGTAAATCGGATTCAGAATAATCGGTAAACCAAAGATAACCATTTCGTTTATATTGAACAAACCGGGTACAAAAGAAAGTTTGCCAATACTTTTCGATTCCTTATTTTTCGAGAAAATCAATATAGCAATGATTAGACCCAATGTCGCTCCTGAACCGCCATATTCAGCGAAAGCAGTAGCTAAACCACTGTACGTTATCGGATAAGGCGCTCCCCATGTAGTACCGCTTTCAGCATAATGTAAGAGGTTTGCGTTTCCGGCTTCCGAGAACATGGTATCTCGAATAGCTGCAATCGTATTTGGTCCGTGTATTCCCATAGCCCATAGCAATTGAGATAATAATGCTAAAATAATCACTGAGAATAAACTTTGACTCATTCTGGTCAATGGTGTTTGAATGATGTTATAAATTAATTCATGTAATCCGCCCGGTGCAGCCATTTTTACAAAGTAGTTGAGGACGGAGAAGAAAATCGTCGTGATGATAATCGGGATCAACACTTTGAAGGATCTTGCAACTGCTGGAGGTACTTGTTCTGGCATTTTAATTTCTAACTTATCTGATTTTGCTAATCTAGACATTAGTTCGCCGACCAAGAGCCCAACCAAAATTGCTACAAACAACCCTTGTGCGCCCATATATTGATTTGTTAGATAATTTACTCCTTCATTATCGAAATAATCAGGATAGATGATGAAATAAACAGAGATTGCGGTCAAACCTGTCAACAAATCATCGCCTTCCATTAGTTTCGCAAGGTTTCTGGCTATCAAAAACACAATCAGAATCGAGAAAATATCAGCTGAACCTTTAACAACTGGAGCGAACACTGCTTGGAATTTAACAATACCCGGAAAAAGTTTATCGAATTGCAAGATTTTAAACATGAATCCATCTGCTGACAAGAAAACATTATTCAATAACACCATCAATGATCCTGCCATCGTTAATGGGAATGATAAAATAAAAGCATCTCTTACTGCGCATATGTGTCTTTGAGCGTTCAACTTTGTAGATAAAGGCACTAACAATCTTTCTATAGCACTTTGAAATTTGTCCATAAAACTCATTTTTTTTAGCCTCCTTTCCTAGTTTATTTTTTGTAAAGCATCTTCTAAAATCGCTTTTCCATTCATCATTCCATACAGCCGCATGTCCATCACTTCTACGGGAATTCTGCCTTTTACAAGTTTTTCAACGGTCCCTTTCTGGAAACGCACTTGTGGTCCTAAAAGAACGATATCGACATTATCAACGGCCGTACTTGCCTCTGCAACTGGAAGAGCATCTATTTCTACTTCAATTCCTTTTTCCTTTGCGGAGTTTCTCATTTTGGTCACAAGCAAACTTGTGGACATTCCTGCTGAACATACTAGTAAAATTTTTTTCATGGTCTATCTCTCCTTGTTTTTTCATATTCATTGATTGTGAACGATTCTTATAACTCTTCTCCATTGGTGCGAATAACATTTTTGTACCAATAGAAGCTGTTCTTTTTGATTCTTCTCAAATCTTTTTGATCATTTTCATCTCTGTCCACATACACAAATCCATAGCGTTTTTGATAACCATTCAACCAGCTTAACAAATCTGTAAATGACCACGTGCAGTAGCCTAGAAGATCAACACCATCTGTTATTGCTTCTTTACAAGCCTTGATATGTGCGCTCAAGTAATCGATTCTGTGAGCATCATTGACAGTGTCGTCTTCTTCAAGCTTGTCGAATTCTCCAAGCCCGTTTTCTGTAATAAGTATTGGAAGATTATATTTGCTGGTCAATCTTCTTAGTCCAATTCTTAAACCAGTAGGATCAATTGCCCAGTCCCAATTTGTTGTTTCCAGATGTGCATTTTTTGCATTTTTATAAACTCCGGGTAATCCGCTTTCTTTAGTGGTGCCTTTTTTACCTGTGTTATTGATACCTTCCGATTGCCCTACTCCATCAAGCGGATTGAATGCAACTGTGCTTGTTTGGTAATAATTTATTCCGATAAAATCTGGTTTTACTCTTTCCAACAATTCAAGATCTCCATCTTCAATAGTGGGTGCGATCCCAAGTCTTTCGTAATATTTAAAAGCGAACACTGGATATTTACCTTTGCAATAAACATCGAGCCACCAATTGCAATTTAAATCCTCTGCATTTTCTGCGGATAAAACATCTTTTGGATCGCAACTGAATGGATAAACTGGTCCAAATGCAAAGCTTGGTCCAATCATACCGTCTGGAACATATTTTTTGAAGGATTCAATTACGGTAGCATTAGCTAAGTTCGCTATATGATTCGCCTCAAGCATTCTCTTTTGATCTTTAACAGCTGGCGGGTGCATAGCGGTTACGTAACCTAGTGTTACAAATATATTTTGTTCATTCAATGATACCCAGTGCTTAACTTTATTCCCAAATCTCTTGAATAACGTTACACAGTATTCATTAAAATCATGAATGATTTCTCTTGATTCCCATCCGCCGTACAAATCTTGAAGATGTTGAGGTAAATCCCAATGGTACAACGTAATGATTGGTTGGATATTGTTCGCGATAAGTTCATCTATCAAGTTTTCATAAAATTTTAAGCCTTCTTCATTTACTTCATTTCTTCCATTGGGATAAATACGTGTCCATGCAATTGAGAATCTATAAGCTTTCAATCCCATTTCAGCCATTAAAGCTACGTCTTCTTTGTATCTATTGTAATGGTCGACCGCGATATTCCCGTTTGTATTCTTAAATGTTGTCCCCGGTTGGCGGGTGTACACATCCCATACACTTTCCCCCTTTCCATCTTTGTCCCATGCTCCTTCAACCTGATACGCTGCAGATGCCGATCCCCATAGGAAATCATCTTGGAATTTGTCTAATTCTTCGTATATCACTGAATCTTCTCCTCCGTTTTCAATATAAATTTATTTTCAAACATTCTTTCTTGAAACAAAACTGTTGTGTATTTTAGATAGAAGCTTTTATAACAGCACCCAGTATGTTGGCATCGTTATTATGCTTGCATCTATTGATTTCGGTAGTAATAAAATCCGCTTCTAAATACTCCCTACAGGTTTTCTTATACGTTTCTCTTACTTTATTGATGAACCAGTTTTCTTCGGATATTCCTCCACCGATGCATATCACTTCAGGATTATAAAAAACGGTGATTACTATTAATTGAGCCACTATGTTTCCTATCCATTCATCTACTGAAGACACAGCTGATTCATTTCCGTTTAGGTACTTCTTGCAAACCTCATTTCCATACTGAACCTGCTCCTCCCGATTAGCTTTTTTATTGTATAAATTAACCAATCCGGTTATCGAAGCATAATCACCCATCTTATCAAGGCCGCCTATCTCAGCGTTTACAAAAGGCATATTATGGAATTCCCCCGCAAACGAATCTTTTCCATACACAACTCCGTTTTCGTCGCATATGCATCCGCCTGTTCCTGTACCTATAATCAAAAACGCTGAAGATTTGTATCCCTTTGCATTTCCAATTTTAAACTCACATAAACCTGCCGCTTTTGCATCATTGATTGCGGACACTTTTTTATTTGTCCTTTTGTTGATCTCATTATTGATATTTGTGCCGTACATTATAGCTACGTTAGGAGCAGCATAGGATTTAACATTCGAATCTTCATCAATAAGGCCGGGTGCGCTTACACCGATTTTGTCAATTTCATCTACATTTCTTATATTTGAACATATATAATCGTAAAATTCGTCGGCTGTATTGTACTTAACCGTTTCGACTTTCCACTTCTCTTTGATGCGATGTTGCTTGTCTATTAATGCATACTTAATGAACGTCCCTCCTATGTCTATTCCTAAACTTATTTTCCCCATAACACTTCTCCTTAAAATGAAGGTCTTGCAGTTTGCCTTCTTATATTGCAGCTTGATTCAAACTCATAAACGCGCGTTCATGATTTGTTAAAAAGAAAAACGATACGCTCATTTCCACCTTTTTTTATACGATGAACATCCCATGAACGCGCGTTTATAGATATAGCATATACTGAAAGCAATTACATTTCAATACTTTTTTTATTTTTTTTATTTTTTATGTGTAGTTTTTGTTTAAAAAGTACCTTTTAATTCCACCAATACTAAAAAATAAGGGAGCGATTTCATCTTCATTTAACTAGTTTTTTAAAGTACAGAGCAAATTTCTGGGCTGTACTTTATTTTTTTGACTTCAAAATTGATAGAAATGAACATTTTGATTTTCATTATCATTTTTCAGAAAAAATACCTTCTCAAGTTAATAAATCAACTTAAGAAGGTATAGATTTTTATCACGCTAAACTGTTAAAGCAATTATTTTATTACCGTTGTTACATCACCGTTACCATCAAATAATTTACCATCATTTTCTAATGACGCCGTTTGTATAATTAAGCGAGACAAATAAAAAAGCCATTTATGTTACACTCAAATTGTAATACCCGCTAAAGCATACAAGGAGAGTGAACATAAATGACTTATACCC
>OJZM01000401.1_pt1 | contig 25155 bp, 19 predicted proteins | sample 1611181 | NCBI WGS metagenome assembly OJZM01 (sample SAMN04436715, study PRJEB24849) | human gut metagenome | biome: human gut; feature: NICU; material: stool | host: Homo sapiens | place: USA: Saint Louis, MO | collected 2010-09-09 | reverse complement strand
CACGACCCACCAATGTAAAAAAGCGCCCTAAAGGCGCTTTTTTGCTATCTGCGATTTGTAAGATTCGAACCTGCCGCAGGTTCGGTGTTGAGCGCAGCGAAACAACGGAGCCATTTACGGCGACGGCCCGAAGGGCGAGCGAAGCGAGTCATCCTGCACGACCCACCAACATACATTCCTGGGGTGTTTCAGGACATCCGGGGAAGTAAAGAAACCGTATTACTGTCAAAGGTATACGGTTTTTTTTCGTCTGTATGTATCTCTCCGAATGTTGGGGAAGCCAGCGCAAATGGGCCTACCAATGGGCCTACGCCGCTGGCGGTGGAAATGTCGTAGGCCCATTTTTAGTTTCGGGCTGAAAAATTCTTATGAAAACAGAATATTGCACAACTTCGTTACTGTCATTTTCAACTGACATTAAAGGAGTCTTCTATGGCCGTTCTTACCCTTCCCCTGAGTACTTCCGAAGTCCAGAAAGCAAAACCGCCGAAAAAGACTATGCACTGTTTGACAGTCAGGGACTGACCCTATTCTTCCGCTCCAGCGGCAAAAAAAATCTGGCGTTTTCACTATAAACGCCCCGGTTCGGATGCCAGAACCACCGTCACCCTCGGTTACTATCCCGCTATGTTGCTCGCCAGCGCCAGAGCGCTGCACGCTGACAAGCTTGCCCTGCTGGTAAAAGGTATTGATGAGCAGGAGGAAGCCGAGCGGGAACGGCGTGCGATGGATGGCCTGTTTATCAACGTGGCGACAAAATGGTTTGTCGTGAAAAAACCAAAGTTTCAGCCGACTACGCGGACGATATCTGGAAATCGTTCCAGCGCGATGTGTTCCCGGTTATCGGGCAGATACACGTTACAGAATTGAAAGCGTATACGCTGGTGAATGCGCTGGAGCCTGTACTGGTACGTGGCGCAAAAATGAGGTGATGGACTGGTGGGGCAAAAAAGTAGCGAGGCGGCTCGAAGTTCAGCGCTGTAATATCACGAGTTGGGCCGGAACAGGCAAAACATCTTTATAAACATAAAAGCAGATCCTGATTGAGTACGGATCTGCTTTTTGCATTGAAAAGACTCACCCTTATTTTTAAGTTATTAATCGGAAAGTATACATAATTATTTGGGCCAAATAATTACGGGTCAAAAACTATCAATGCCACACAATCAACAGGAAAATGTCGAAAATTATCCACGGTTAATAATTTCAGGCGATAGTTTTCAGACAACCTGTACCAGAAAACCGCTCACTATGACTGCACCAGTTTACTTCCCCCCACCTTTATCTGCACCAGCTTACGGTTGTCTCTGTACGGCAGGATTGCGCCAGATATCATCGCGTAAATATCGATCTGCACCAGTGATAACCTTTTAAGCCCTTTGACCTTTTCCGGTCAGGCGCAGTTACCCTTAAATGTCCCTTTCCCTTTTGACTTTTAGCCTTTTGCTGGCGTAATCATAACGGCTCTCATCGAAAATACCTTTCATAACTCTGCTATTGATAGAAAATTTTGTACGGAAACAATGAAAGGTGCCATTTTATAAGGTAATGGCTATCAGTCAGCCTCTGCCCGTCGCCCGTAAACCTGTGCCACATATCTCCCGCGCCCGTCACCGTACCCCAAATCCATCGCAGTCAGCGCCAGCGCTTCTTTCTCGCTGAATCCCTGCGCCAGATAATAACGGATCGCCTCCTGCAAGCGCAGCCCCATCAGCCTTGCCAGCCCCGGAGCTTTCAGGCAGGCGTTTTCCTGTACTGCCTGATATTTCCCGCTCCAGCATTGCCATTTATTCCCCCTTTATGACTGCAACAAATTACTGCCCCAAAACTGATACAGCTTCCCCGGCGCGTAGGCCGATAGCCCCTGTTTCTGAGTCGGGGCTGCGAACAGTATCTGAGCGCCGGGGCGACGACTGTTGAGGTGTGGCGGGTCGTCGGTTGTGCTTTCAAAGCAGTCGCCCGCTTGCGCGGGTTATCCCTTGGATCATCCAGATCCCCCCTCTGATACCGGTTCACGTTCTCCTTAATGGTTAAAAAATGGCCTGAAAGGGCGCATTAGAATGCCGTTACGGATGAATGTTGTTGATTTCTCTGGTGCAGTTTTACGGTCACGCAGCAGCAAAGCCTGACGGCAATGCAGGCCACAGCCCGTAAAGCTAAAGGGTGCTGAAAATCAGCAGGTACAGGATTGCCGGGAAAATCCGGCCCTTGCACAGGTTATATATTCACAATAATTAAATAAACATGAAATACATTTTCAAAATAAATGAAACAAAGATTATCATTTATTGACAGAAATCATAAAACAGAACAGGGAGTCGTTTTTAAATAACTCATCATTTATCAGTGTTGCTAATCATTTTCCCGGTTACTCGCAAATAAGAGAGTTCGATAACGTCTGTTGCGATGCCGCCAAAAAATACCCCGTTTTATTTATTCAGGGAGGCGCTTATGCCGACAGGATTACGTTTCACGCTGGAAGTGGACGGGCTGGGGCCAGAGACCTTCGCCGTGGTGAGCTTTCTGCTGAAACAGCGCCACTCTTTCCCGTTTATGCTGGACGTGGACGTTGCCAGCGACTCCTTCAGGGAAACGGCAGAAAACCTGCTGGAAAAGAACGCCACCCTGACCATCTGGCAGGACGATACCCCGCAGCGCCATATCAGCGGTATTGTCACCCGCTTCGGAATGAAGGAATACAACGGCTGGCAGATGTGTTACAGCCTGACCCTCAGTCCGCCTCTCTGGCGCGCCGGGCTGCGGCAAAATTTCCGCATCTTCCAGCAGCAGGATATTCAGACCATTTCCGCCACGCTGCTGGATGAAAACGGGATAACCAGCTGGAAACCGCTGTTTTATGAGGACCACCCGGCGCGGGAATTCTGCGTGCAGTATGGCGAGACCGACCTGGCGTTTCTCACCCGCCTGTGGTCAGAGGAAGGCATTTTCTTTTTTGACCGGCATGTTACTGATACTCTGTCGCAGACGCTGACATTGTGCGATGATGCGGCCGGACTGCCCCGCACGGATGAAATTCCCTTTAATCCCAATCCCACAACCACCCTTTTACCCCTGACCATCAGCACCTTCCGTTATCAGGCGCAGATACGTCCCTCTTCGGTGGAAACCCAGGACTACACCTTTAAGGTGCCGGGATGGCCGGCGTATTACGGGCATGATGGCGAACACCTAAACGGCCAGCGCACGCAGTATGAAGTCTTCGATTATCCCGGACGATTTAAGGATGAGCAACACGGGCAGGATTTCGCCCGCTATCAGATGGAGGGCTGGCGCAACAATGCGGAGACAGCCTCCTGCGTCAGCAATTCACCGGCATTATGGCCGGGCGTTATCTTTACCCTGACCGGACATCCGGTCAGGGAGCTCAACCGGCAATGGCAAGTTATCAGTAGCGTTCTGACGGGTAAACAGCCGCAGGCGCTGAAAGGCAGCCGGGGACTGGGCACCACGCTGGAGAACAAATTCGACGTCATTCCCGCTGGCCGGACCTGGCGACCGCAGCCCCTGCTGAAGCCGAAGGTGGACGGCCCGCAGAGCGCCATTGTCACCGGGCCGCCGGAAGAAGAGATTTTCTGCGACGAACATGGCCGGGTGCGGGTGCGCTTTCACTGGGACCGCTACGGTACAGGAAACGAGGACAGCTCCTGCTGGATACGCGTGTCGCAGGCATGGGCGGGGGCCGGATTTGGCAATCTTGCTATTCCGCGCGTGGGCCAGGAGGTTATCGTGGACTTCCTCAACGGCGACCCCGACCAGCCCATTATTATGGGACGCACATATCACGAAGATAACCGCTCGCCGGGTGATTTACCCGCGACCAAAACGCAGATGACCATTCGCTCAAAAACCTACCGGGGCAGTGGGTTTAATGAGTTGCGCTTTGACGATGCCACCGGGCAGGAGCAGGTTTATATCCATGCGCAGAAGGATATGGATACCGATGTACTGAACAACCGTACCACTGATGTGACGGCCAGCCACCGCGAAACCATCGGCGGCAATCAGGTTATCACCGTGAAGCAGAACCAGGTGCAGACTGTGGTGCAGAACCAGCAGGAAACCGTGGGCCAGAACCAGAGCATTACTGTCGGCCAGAACCAGTCGGAAACGGTGGGCGTCGCGCGGGCACTGACGGTCGGCGTGGCGTACCAGACCACCGTCGGCGGCGTGATGAACACCTCGGTTGCGCTGACGCAATCCTCGCAGGTGGGGATACAGAAATCCCTGCTGGTCGGCAGGGGCTATAACGTCAGCGTCGGGGAAAACGTCACCTTTACGGTGGGTAAAAGCAAAACCGAGAGCACCGGGAAGGTGGCGGTCTATTCCGCCGGGGAACACCTGGAGCTGCGCTGCGGGCGGGCGCGGCTGGTGCTGACGCAGGACGGTAAAATATTCCTAAACGGCACCGCCATTAATCTCCAGGGCGTCCAGACGCTCAGCGGCGATGCGCTGATGATTAACTGGAACTGCGGTGCGGCGGAAGACCCGCCTGAGGCACCGAAAGAAGACAGCACTTCACCGCCGGATATGCGGTAATACTGAGCAATTCAGCGATACAGCGATAAAACAGAATAAAAACAGGAACGGGAAGGAGCAGGCGAATGAGCGGAAAACCGGCGGCACGTCAGGGCGACGGCACCCTGAAGGGTGGCCCGATAATTCAGGGTTCGGCGGGGGTGATGATTGGCGCGCCCACCGGTGTCGCCTGTTCAGTATGCCCAGGCGGCATGACCTCCGGCAACCCGGTCAACCCGCTGCTGGGCGCGAAGGTGCAGCCCGGCGAAACCGATTTCGCCCTGCCCGGCCCGCTGCCGTTTGTGCTTTCCCGCGCTTACAGCAGCTACCGCACAAAAACGCCCGCGCCGGTGGGCATATTCGGCCCCGGCTGGAAAGCGCCTTTCGATATCCGCTTACAGATACGCGAAGATGAACTGATACTCAATGACAATGGCGGGCGCAGCATTCACTTTGACCCACTGTTTCCCGGTGAAACGGCCTTCAGCCGCAGCGAATCGTTCTGGCTGGCGCGGGGCGGCGCTCCGGCAATGCATGAAAGCAATCCGCTGCATCTTCTCTGGCAACGGTTGCCGGAAGCACTGCGCATCAGCCCGCATATTTACCTCGCCACCAACAGTTTACAGGGGCCGTGGTGGATACTCGGCTGGTCTGAGCGCGTTCCCGCGCCGGACGAAATACTGCCCGCCCCGCTGCCGCCGTACCGGGTGCTGACTGCGCTGGTGGATAATTTCGGGCGGGAAATAACTTTCCATCGCGCCGCCTCAGGTGAATTCGCAGGAAATATCACCGGCGTGACGGATGGCGCAGGCCGCCGTTTCCGGCTGGTGCTGACCACGCAGGCACAACGGGCAGCGCAGTACCGCGCCACAAAACAGCCCCCGGCTCCTGATGTGCTGTCCGCCACGGAGTACGGCGCAGACAACGGTGTCCGACTGGCGGAAGTGTGGCTGACCCGCGACCCGGCATACCCGGATAATCTGCCTGCGCAGCCGCTGGTGCGTTATGCCTATTCGCCGCGTGGCGAACTGGTGGTGGTGTATGACCGCAGCAATACCGTGGTGCGCGATTTTGTTTATGACGCAAAGCATCCGGGGCGGATGGTGGCGCACCGCCACACGGGCAGACCGGAGATACGCTATCGCTACAATGCTGCCGGACAGGTCGTGGAGCAGCACAACCCGGCTGGCTTAAGCTACGCCTATGCCTACGAAAAAAACAGTATCACCATCACCGACAGCCTGAACCGCCGCGAGGTGCTGCATACCGAAGGTGACGGCGGACTGAAACGGGTGGTAACACAGGAACGTGCGGACGGCAGCGCCACGCACAGCGAGTATGACCCGGCGGGCAGACTTATCGCGCAGACGGATGCGACAGGCCGCCGGACGGAATACCGCCTGAGTCCCGGTTCTGGTCTGCTGAAAGAGGTCGCCACACCGGATGGCAGGCGCACCGAACTTTACTACAACAGCCAGCGCCAGCTAACCAGTACCACGTATCCGGACGGACTAAAAACCCGGCAGGAATACGACGGTCAGGGCAGGCTGACCAGCGAAACGGCGCGCGACGGCAGTACGACCCGTTATTTTTATGATGACCCGTGCAGTGAACATCCCAGCGCCACCGAAGACGCCACCGGCAGCCAGAAGCAGATGGTGTGGAGTCACTACGGGCAGTTGCTGGCCTTCACCGACTGCTCCGGCTACCGGACCCGCTATGAATATGACCGTTTTGGGCAGTTAACGGCGACGCATCAGGAGGAAGGATTAAGCCTGTACCGGACGTATGATAACCGCGGCAGACTGGTCAGTCAGCGTAATACCGCAGACCAGGAAACCCATTACGAATACAATGCAGCAGGCGACCTGACGGCGACGGTCTCCCCTGACGGCAGCCGCAGCGAAACCACCTTTGATAACCGGGGCAACGCCGTCAGCACCACGCAGGGCGGGCTGACGCGCCGGATGGAATACGACGCCGCAGGCCGCGTGACGCAACTCATCAACGAGAACGGCAGCCATACGGCATTCACGTATGATGTGCTGGACAGGCTGACGCAGGAAACCGGCTTTGACGGCAGGGAGAAGCGTTACCGCTACAGCAACACCGGGCAGGTTGTGCGCAGCGAGGATGAAAATCTCGTCACGGTGTGGCATTACGATGAATCTGACCGCCTGACGTACAGAACCGTGAATGATGAAGAGGCAGAACGCTGGCAGTACAACGAACGCGGCTGGCCGGAAGAAATCAGTCACTTCAGCGACGGACACCACGTTGCCGTGCATTACGATCATGACAACCGGGGCCGTCTCATCAGCGAACGCCAGACGGTGCATCATCCGGAAAGCGGCGAACTGCTGTGGCAGCACGAAACCAGGCAGGATTACAGCGATAAGGGGCTGGCGACCATCACCACCCCCGACCACCTGTCGCCGGTAGAGTGGCTCACTTACGGCTCCGGCTATATTGCCGGAATGAAGCTCGGCGACGAACCGCTGGTTGATTTCACCCGCGACCGCCTGCACCGTGAAACACTGCGCAATTTTGGCCAGTACGAAAGAACGACGGCCTATACTGCTGCCGGGAAGCCGGAGAGTTATCACTTCAATAAACCGCAGCTTAACCGCGACTATACCTGGAACGATACCGGGCAGCTTATCCGTATCAATAGTCAGCATGAGCAACGCGATTATCAGTACAGCGACGCCGGGCGGCTGATCAGCACGCACATCAAATCCCCGCATCATGACCTGACACAGTGGACGCTCACCGACCCGGCGGGCAACCGGATAGCGGAGCGGGATAAATACCCGATGCTGCCGGAGGCCTGGCGCGATAACCGCATCGCCCAGGACGCGGATTATTTTTACCATTACGATAAACACGGCAGGCTGACGGAAAAAGACGAGCGACGCGTCCGCAATGGCGGCAGCTATACGCATCATTACAGCTATGACCATCAGCACAGGCTCACACAGTACCGCCTGATACAGAACGGCAACACACTGACGGAGAGCCGTTATGCTTATGACCCGCTGGGCCGCCGCACCAGCAAACGGGTATGGACGTGTACGGTATATCGCGATGGCTCATGCACGCAGCCGGAACTAAAGGAAACCGAGTGGTACGGCTGGGACGGCGACCGCCTGACCACCACGCAGACGGACGCCACCCGCATTCAGACAGTGTATCAGCCAGGAAGTTTTACGCCGCTCATCTGCATTGAAACAGCCACGACGGAACTGACCAGAACCGTCCGCCGCACGCTGGCGGAGAAACTCCAGCAGGATGCAAACGTGACCTTCCCGCCGGAACTGGTGGCGATGGTGAACAGTCTGGAGGCGGAACTTACACGCGGGGAACTCAGTGAAGAAAACCGGGCGTGGCTGACCCTGTGCGGCCTGACGCCGGAGCAGATACAAAATCAGATGGAGCCGGAATACACGCCGCAGCGGAAAATCCACCTGTACCACTGCGACCACCGGGGCCTGCCGCTGGCGCTGATAAATCAGGACGGAAAAATCGAGTGGTCGGCAGAATATGATGCATGGGGTAATGTGCTGCGGGAGGATAATCCGCACAATCTGGTGCAGCACATTCGCCTGCCGGGGCAGCAGTATGATGAGGAGACGGGGTTATACTATAACCGGTATCGCTACTATGATCCGCTATTGGGGAGGTATATTACTCAGGATCCGATTGGTCTGGAAGGCGGATGGAATGTATATCAATATCCGCTGGATCCGGTAACTGATACTGACCCATTGGGATTGTTTGTGCCTTTAGTTATTGGCGGCTACTATTTAAGTGCTCAGGCTGTTGCCTGGATATCGACGGGATTATTTGCAGCAGCAGTAGTGTCTACGCCAGCTGGTAAACAAGCTTTAACAAATACAGCAAATAGTTTAAGTAATTGTAAAAGCGATCCACCAGAAGACCCGTGTGATAAAAAACTTGATAAGAGTTTACTTTCAAAAGCCAACATATTTGATCCTCATCAAGTGAAGAGGGATTGGATGGGAGATAAAGCACAAATATCGAGATTTGATCTTTGTGGTTGTAAAGATGGTAGAGTAGTAATTAAGGCTCAGGGCTGTAAAGGAAACATTGCATCCTCTACAGAATTTAATTGGAAATAATTTATGAAATTAACTGTTGAGTTACACGGCATAGACCCTGTTAAAGGTGAGTGGGTCAGCATATCTAAGCGCGAAGCTGATCAGTATGATCACGATTTTTTACTCTATATTATTAATAAAGTTTTGGATGAAGGTGCCACGTATACTAGTAATGGTCTGGAAGGTTTAAGAAAATTACATGTTGAATTATCAATTGCTATTACTTCTGATGAAGACGGTTTTAGGCCTGCGTTTGATATTGATGCGCGGACAATAAGTCGACTCAGTGCAGCAGGAGCGTCACTTGATTTTGATCCATACGTCTGAAAATCAATTATATGGAATTCCAGCTATGCGATAGTGGTAGCCACACCACACAGACTGATGCACAGTGCATCTGGACGATTTACACTCCGGGCAGTTTCACGCCGCTGGTGAGAATTGAAACCCAGACCGCAGAGCTGGCAAAAGCAGTCCGCCGCACGCTGGCGGAACAATTTCAGCAGGATGCAAACGTGACCTTCCCGCCGGAACTGGTGACGATGCTGGATACTCTGGAAGCCGAACTGAAACGCGGGGCAATCAGCGAACAAAATCAGCAATGGCTGAAGATGTGCGGGCTGAGCGTGGAGCAGATGAGAAATCAGGTGGAGCCGGAACTCGCGCCAGTGAGGAAAATTCATCTGTACCACTGCGACCTCCGGAGACTGCCGCTGGCGCTGGTTGATATTAACGGAGATATAGCCTGGAACGCGGAGTTTGATGAATGGGGGAATGTGCTGCGGGAGAATAACCCGAATAATCTGCAACAGCTTACCCGGTTGCCGGGGCTGCAGTGGGATAAGGAGACGGGATTGTACTATAATCGTCACAGATATCTTGATCCGTTGCAGGGCAGATATATAACGCAGGATCCGATAGGGCTGAAAGGGGGATGGAATTTGTATAGTTATCCGCTGAATCCAGTCGAAAATATAGACCCTCTGGGGTTAGCAACTCTTTTGAATCCGTTCTTCCCGCCACTACCATGGCCAAAAAGTCCTGAGCAGCAGGAAGCAGATGCTAATGCTGCAAAAGCATTGACAAAATGGTGGAATGATAGAGTGGCACAAACAGAGACGCTTGAAGTTAATATTATTGTGTTAGCTCTGTTCATGTGTGCGTCTCGTAGTGCTAGGTGGACATGTAGTTCATCCTGTAATGTAACTGTTATCGATAAATCCTTAGATGGTAAAGTTCCGCTAAGAGCAACAGGTTCAGGAAAAGGTTCATCTCAAGCAGAAGCATGTGAGAATGCCAAACGAGATGCCACTCAGAGTGCCCCTAGAGGAACTTATACCAGACATTGTCAATGTAGGTGTGCTAAAGGCTAAATGATGATAATACAACGTAAATTGGTAGCCACATATACCTATGAAGTTCATGGGCAAGTTGAGCCGTTTTATTTTAAATTAGATATCTATAAACAATCTGATATTTTTAAAGGGGCTATTTTTCGATTGGATAGATATAGATTAACCCCAACTTTCCCTCAAGATAACGATGGTGAATCTATCAGTAATGTAGATGATGCATTATTATATGTAAAAGATGAATTTATTGATGACACTGACCTTTTTGGGAAGTCCGAGGATATTGTTGTTAATATTTTTATTGAGAAATTAAAAAAAATATTTATTTTATAATCGTAAACGCCCGGCGAACTCACCTTGCACTCTGAGGATAGAAGGTTATTTACCCTTCATGCGAAGTGATTTTCCGGGAATAGTTCCTAACTATTGAATAAGTGTGTATTAATACACTCGTGAATGTTATAAATTTTCTATTCCATATACTGAATATGCATCCTTATCACAGACGCATAGTTCATCAATAAATTTTCCTTGATGTCTATTCCAATTCTATCATATTCCTGATGGTTGCTCAGTTCTTCATATTCCGTAAGATCATATTTATTTAACAACCAGTAATCAGCAATAATTGAAGCCTGCTGTTCCATAGTATAAAAATTAAATGCTGGCTCATCTAATTTGTAGGAATACCAGACGGATGATGTATACGGATCACGAAAAGAAGAATCATATCTGAAATACTGCCAGACAAAAGACATCGCAAAAATAAATAAATGAGGATATTTTACCGAATCATGATGACTTGTATAATCACCAGAAAAATCAGGTCGGTATTCATTCACGCTTAAAAGCACTTTCCCATTTTTAGTGGTAGTGATAACTCTGGGTTGTATTCGGGATTGACTGCTATGACAATATATTTTTACTCTGTCATAGTTAATGATATTCTGAAATACTGTTTGCGCCAGTTTTATCTCTCCAGAAGTTAGAGCTCTGAACATTTCAGCACCAGATTGGGATTGTGACGGTGGTTCTACAGACAGATATTGGCTATTTCTCAGGATGGCTTCGTTATTATCAACAGAGAAATTTCTTAATATACTTTCGCACATAACAACCTCCACTTACTTTACTGCATCATACTCCCGCGAATAAAAAACTCAATAAAAAATATGATACTTGCTTTTCTGTTTATTTTTATCCGTCACATATATTTTGTGGCACCTTCACTATGAATAATCATTTAGGAGACAGCTAACAGAAGGATTTAGCCACAATTATTCAGATCCCCCAGTGTCACCATCAGCATCATTGAGTCCATCGGCGACGGCTCAAAGCCCACTGTCAGGTAAAATACCCGCGCCTCATCAGACAGAGCATGAACCAGCATTTCGCGAATGCCTATAGTGTCAGCCACTGAATCACCCGCAACCCGGCATCGCGCACCAGTGCCCGCCCAATACCTTGTCCCCGCAACGATTGATCCACCGCCAGACGTCCCTGCACCACAACTGGGATGGGATCAGGCATATTGCAGCGAAAGCGCCCCGGCGTAGTATTTGTGGTTACAGAGCTGGACGCCAGCGAGTAATACGGTGGTACCTTAGAACCACTGTCACAGTGAACAAAAGTACGCGATGGTGGGACAACTATTTGTATTGAGTTGTAGCTGTGAGTATGTTGATGCAGGTAAATCAGTATTATGCCCCAGTGTATGTCAGCAATGCTCACGACGTCTAAAAATTACGCGGTTGAACCATACGAATCAGATTACTACTTGCAGCTTTCAAAATGGGCCTATACTTAGGCCCACAGTAATCGAATCTGTTGTGTGATTTTCTTTCTATTCAAAGAATTAGGATTCAAAAGAGAATCCTGCACGACCCACCAATGTAAAAAGGGCGCTGGCGGCGCCTTTTTGCTATCTGCGATTTATACAACTGCCTGATGCGCTACGCTTATCAGGCCTACTGACAATACTCCCCTCGTAGGCCGGATAAGACGTTAGTCGCCATCCGGCACAGATTCACATCGTCAATGCCGCTACCAGTTTCTCCAGCGCGGGTGTCGCCTGCTGTTGGTCATACACAATATATAAATCCGCCGGAATACGTTCCTCTAACGGTCGGAATACCACGCCTGGCCAACTCATCTGCGCATAACTGTCAGCAATTAACGTAATACCAATCCCCATGCTGATCATCGCCAGCACCGTTTGCGGCTCCCTCACCTCACGGATAATCATCGGGGAAAATCCAGCGCTCAGGCAAACTCGCTGCAAAAATGCCCAGTCGGTATGAATGGAGGGCATCGTGACAAAATATTCATTTCTCAACGCTTCCAGCGGTACGGATTCACAGGCGGTAAGAGCATGTTCTTCTGGTATGGCCACCAAAAATGAGGACTCATGTAAGCGCAGGCTGGTAAATCCGGGAGAGGGTTCAGTAGCCATGCGCCAAATCCCCGCATCCAGTTCACGTCTTTCCAGCATCGTCATCTGCATTGCGGGCATGTTCTCGCGAAACTGCACCTCAACGTTGGGATTTTCCTTCAGAAAACGCCGCATCACCGGACGCATTTTTCCCCACATTGCGGTACCAATGACGCCTAGCTCAATTCGCCCTGCCTCACCGCGACCAATCTGTTCCACTCGTGCCAGCGCCTGATTAGCACTGGATAACAGTCTGCGCGATTCTTCCATCAAAATTTTTCCGGCGTGGGTTAACGCCACGCTGCGGGAATGACGGATAAATAGCAACGTGCCGAGCTGCTGTTCCAGCTCTTTGATATGCGTACTGAGCGGCGGTTGCGACATATTCAGGCGAGCAGCAGCGCGTCCAAAATGCAGTTCTTCTGCGACGGCAAGAAAATAACGCAGTAACTTCAGATCGATGCGGTGCGTGCGTTCCATGGATAATGCGCTCCTGAGTGAAGAATAATGCGCAAAGTTACCACATTGCATCGCAGAAAATGAAACGGCGGGTATCAGAACCCGCCGCTAAAGGAGCATTAATGTGCCGGTGATTTCTGCGCCAGTCGTTCAGGCTCATGCTTATATTTAAAGAACAATGCAAAGATAACCGCCAGGACCAGCGCGTAAGCGGCAAACACCAGCCAGATAGTTTGCCAATCCTTGACGCCATCGACAGAAAAATAGTCCACCGCCATCCCGCTCAGGATTGAACCCACCCACGCGCCAATGCCATTTACCATCGTCATAAACAGCCCCTGGGCGCTGGCGCGAATGCTTGAGTCAACTTCCTGCTCGACAAATACCGACCCGGAGATGTTGAAGAAATCAAACGCGCAGCCGTAAACGATCATCGACATCAGCAGCAACACAAAGCCAAACGGGGACGGATCGCCAAAGGCAAAGAAGCCAAAGCGCAGCGTCCACGCCAGCATGCTCATCAGCATCACCGTTTTGATGCCAAAACGTTTGAGGAAGAACGGGATAGTGAGGATAAAGCCCACTTCCGCCATCTGCGAAACTGACAGCAAAATGGAGGGATATTTCACCACAAAGCTGTTGGCAAACTCAGGGTTACGGGCAAAATCATGCAGGAACGGATTGCCAAAGACGTTGGTGATTTGCAGCACTGCCCCCAGCATCATGGCAAACAAAAAGAAAATTGCCATACGTGGATTTTTAAACAAAACAAACGCATCCAGCCCCAGTTTACTGGCCAACGTGGCGGACTCTTTTTTCTCCGCAACCGGTATTTTTGGTAACGTCAGCGCATACAGAGCCAGCAGCAGCGATGCGCCTGAAGCAATATAAAGCTGTGCGCTGCTCAGTTCCAGCCCCATTAAGCTGACCGTCCACATCGCCACAATAAAACCTATCGTGCCAAATACACGAATTGGCGGGAATGCGGTAGCCGGATCCTGACCCGATTGTGCAAGGCATGAATATGAGACGCTGTTCGATAACGCAATCGTCGGCATATACGCCATCGCGTTAACCAACATTACCCAGAACATGGTCTGTGGATCGGTAACGGTTGTGGCGTACAGCAACACGCCAGCACACACCAGATGGCACAGCATATAAGCGCGCTCGGCACGCAGCCACTTATCGGCGATGATCCCCATAATGCCCGGCATAATAATCGCTGCCAGCCCTTTCGAGCTGTAGACCATACCCACATTCGCGCCGGTAAAATCCAGGGTGTTAATCATGTAAGAACCCAGGGTTACCAGCCAGCTTCCCCAGATGAAATATTGCAAAAACGACATGAGCTTTAAGCGAGATGCGATACCCATTTTTCCGTTCCTTGCCATAAAGTAAGACCCCGCAAGCGGGGTCATGTTTTAATTATTCAGGCCAGTTTGCGCAAGAAGCCACAGATCAGATTGATGAAGTTCTGCCGGGAGAGTTCTGCTGCAGCCAACGTCTGTGCGTGAGATAACTTCACATCCCCCAAACCTTCCGCCAGGTTGGTGATGGCAGCCACCGCAACCACTTTCAGACCGCAGTGACGCGCAGAGATAACTTCAGGCACCACCGACATCCCCACCACGTCGCCGCCAATAATTTGCATCATGCGGATTTCTGCCGCCGTTTCAAAGTTCGGTCCCGGATAAGAAACAAACACCCCTTCGCTCAGCGGAAACCCTTCTTCTGCGGCGACGGTTTGCAGGATCGCACGATAGTCAGCATCATAGGCATTCGCCAGCGAAAAGAATCGCTCACCAAAACGCTCATCGTTTAGTCCGACCATTGGTGTACCTGGCATCGTATTAATGTGATCGCTAAGCGCAACGAGACTACCTGGTCCGACTTCGGGGCGCAAAGAACCTGCGGCATTAGTACAAAATAACAGTTCGCAGCCCAGTAGCTTCAGGGTGCGAATGGCGTCGGTCATCACCGTCATGCCGCGACCTTCATAAAAATGCCCACGCCCTTTCATACAAGCCACCGGAATACCCGCCAGATTTCCCAGCACCAGCTCACCGGCATGACCATGTACAGTACTGACAGGGAATCCCGGCAATTTTTCGTAAGAGATGGCCACTGCATCCTCGATTTGATCCGCCAGAGCACCGAGGCCAGAGCCAAGGATAAAGGCTACGCGCGGGGTAAAATCGGGTTTGTAACTACGAATGATGTCGGCGCTATACCAGGGATTTTGCGAGAAAAGAGAGTGACTCATGAGATATCCTTAATACTGAGTAGTCGAAAATAATGTCGCGTACCGCACTGTTATAGCGAGACTACGCAATCGATTACCAATACCGTTTATCCCGACAACCGATAGTAAATCGGTATCGATGAGTCGCACTAAACCAGCCTGAAATCACATTTTTTTCGGGCCAGAAATGGCACAGGAATAGAGATACATGAAGATTTGGAACTTGTATTATTAAACTCCGCTCCGCCATATTGTAACTGAAGTTCTGTTCACTAATGCCGATACTCATGTTTTATGGTGTGAGGAATCCGTATGACAACGATTAACGTTTCCACCCCAACTGTTCAAAGCAGTAGTGGTGGTGGAAAAGCCCCAGCCGGGAATGACATCTCCGCTCAGATTGCACAAGTCACCCAAAAGATAACCAAGCTAACTCAGCAGCTCAAAGATATTCCCAATAGTAGTGGCAGCGTTGAGCAGAAGCGCGAACAGCAGGAACTTATTCAGACACAAATCAAAATGTTACAAGCACAGCTGGCTCAACTGTTGCGACGGCAGGCCGAGGAGTCACAGCAAAAGCAAAGCGCCGATCAGAGAAAAGCTGAGGGCATCAACACGGTTTCCGACCAACATCAGGTCGATATTTATATCTGATACAACGGATCACGGGCACGACCGGCGGTTAATTCACTGGCCTGCATACGCACCACGTCCCACAGCGCCTGAGCCGCGGTTGATAAAGAGCGGTTTTTACGTCGAGCCAGCATCAGTTGCCGTTCAACTACCGGCGTCAGGCGCTTAACCTGCAAGTGACTGCCCTGCGGTAAGGGAAGCGCCAGTGCGGGCAGCACGCTGATGCCAATCCCCGCCTCCACCATCGGGAACAGCGTGGCGGGATGACCAATCTCCTGAACGATGTTGGCATCAATGGAAAAATGGGCCAACGCCGCATCGATCAGCGGTCGACTACCGGAAGCGTAATCCTGTAACACCAAACGTTCGTGATACAAATCCTGCCAGTTCACCCACTCACGTTGGGCTAACGGATGATCCTCGCGACACAGCAGCAGGAACGGTTCGGACAGTACGGCTTCACACTGCAGATCGGTCACGGCACCAGGATCTATCACAATGCCAAAATCGACTTCTCCCTGGCGAATACTTTCCAGCACCCACTGCTGGGGCCTGTCGTGCAGCACAAAATCGATCGCAGGATAAAGCTCATTACTCTGGGCAATACACTGTGGAATAAGGTGAGCAGAGATTGTCTGGCTGGCGGCAACACGCACCGTTCCGGTTAACTGTGTCCCCACCTGGCCTGCTTCACGCAGCGTGCTGTGCAGTTCATCCAGAATACGTTCCAGCCGCGTCGCCAACTGGTGCCCCGCTTCCGTCAGAACCACTTCCCGCGTTGTTCTATCTAACAACCGCACCCCCGTCTGAGCTTCAAGCTCTTTAACGCTGTGGCTGACCGCAGACTGGCTTAAGCCAATAATATCCCCCGCCCGGCTAAAGCTTTTGGCCTGAGCGACGGTAACAAAGATACGCAACTGACGCAGAGAGTAATTCATCTATTCGATTCATATATGGATGCAATAAATCAATTTTATTTCTCAAATGGAAAAACGCAAAATGTTGCTACTGAATTTCAGGAGCTTTTATGAAACTTTTTCGTATCCTTGATCCGTTCACGATTACGTTGATTACGGTCGTATTACTGGCGTCCTTTTTCCCAGCCGAAGGTGGCTTTGTGCCTTTCTTTGAAGGCTTAACCACCGCTGCCATTGCCCTGCTGTTTTTTATGCACGGGGCGAAGCTCTCTCGTGAGGCAATTATTGCCGGCGGTAGTCACTGGCGTTTGCATCTGTGGGTGATGTGCAGCACGTTTGTTGTTTTCCCGGTGCTGGGCGTTCTGTTCGCCTGGTGGGCGCCGGTTAATGTTGACCCGATGCTGTACACCGGTTTCCTGTACCTGTGTATTTTGCCGGCCACGGTGCAGTCGGCAATCGCCTTTACGTCGCTGGCGGGGGGTAACGTTGCCGCCGCCGTGTGTTCCGCTTCGGCCTCCAGCCTGCTGGGTATTTTTCTCTCGCCGTTGCTGGTTGGCCTGGTAATGAATATGCACGGCGCAGAAGGCAGCCTGGAGCAGGTGGGGAAAATCATGCTGCAGCTGCTGCTGCCGTTCGTACTGGGACATCTTTCGCGTCCGTGGATTGGTAACTGGGTGTCCCGACATAAAAAATGGATTGCAAAAACGGATCAATCATCCATTTTACTGGTGGTTTACTCCGCCTTCAGTGAAGCCGTGGTGAACGGGATCTGGCACAAAGTGGGGATTGGCTCACTGCTGTTTATCGTGGTGGTCAGCATCGTATTGCTGGCAATCGTGATTGGCATCAACGTCTTTGTTGCGCGTAAATGCGGCTTCAACAAGGCCGATGAGATCACCATTGTCTTTTGCGGATCGAAAAAGAGCCTGGCGAATGGGATCCCAATGGCAAATATTCTGTTCCCGACGTCAGTGATAGGAATGATGGTGCTGCCGCTGATGATCTTCCATCAAATTCAGTTGATGGTTTGTGCGGTGCTGGCACGTCGCTACAAGCAACAGACGGACGCATTGCAGGCGCAGCAGAAAAGCCGCGCCGCAAAAGCTTAAAGCGGGCGTTTCAGGGGCTGCACCAGTTGCGTCAGCCCTTCAGTTTTAATCAGCAGCGTGATTTGCATCAGTTCGCCGAGCTTGCCCGGCGGGAATTCATCCTTACGGGCAAACCACAGCAGATACTCTTCCGGTACATCAATCAGCCGACGCCCTTTATATTTGCCAAAGGGCATCACGGTATTGGCGATTTCAACCAGCTGCTCTTTTTCCATCTCAGGCACCCAGTAAGCGGATCATTTCAGCTTCGTCGATCACTTCAATGCCCAACTCCTGCGCTTTTGCCAGTTTAGAGCCCGCCGCTTCCCCCGCAATCACTAGATCGGTTTTCTTCGACACGCTACCGGCCACTTTTGCCCCCAGCTCGGTCAGTCGTGCTTTGGCATCATCGCGTGACATCAGGCTCAGGCTCCCGGTCAGCACCACCGTCTTACCCGCAAAGGGGCTGTCGATTTCTTCAGCGTTGATAACCACCGGCGCTGGCCAGTGAATCCCCTGCTCCAAAAGCTGGACGATCACCTCGCGGTTACTCTCTTCGGCAAAGAAATTAAACACGTGGGTCGCCACCACGATGCCGACATCCGGCACTTTTTGCAGCTCTTCAACAGAGGCGGCTTCCAGCGCGTCGAGCGTGCCGAAATATGCAGCCAGACCTGCAGCCGTCGCTTCGCCGACTTCACGAATACCCAGCGCATAGAGGAAACGGGCAAACGTGGTCTCTTTCGCTTTTTCCAGCGCATTCACTACGTTTTGCGCCGACTTCGGCCCCATGCGATCAAGACCGGTCAGCTTACCTGCGGTTAGCGTGAAGAGATCCGCTGGCGTGTGGACATACTCTTTCTCGACCAGTTGATCGATAATTTTGTCGCCCATGCCGTCGACGTCCAGCGCACGGCGGGAAACGAAGTGTTTCAATGATTCCTTCCGCTGTGCCCCGCAGATTAAACCTCCGGTACAGCGAGCAACCGCTTCGCCTTCCACACGCTCAACGTCAGAGTTGCATACCGGACAGTGGGTGGGAAACTCGATTTCGCGGGTATTGTCCGGGCGCTCGGAAAGCACGACGTTCACTACCTGCGGGATGACATCGCCCGCACGGCGAATGACGACTTTATCGCCAATACGCAAACCAAGACGCTCAATTTCATCCGCATTGTGCAAGGTGGCGTTACTGACCAACACCCCTGCAACCTGAACTGGCTCAAGGCGGGCGACAGGCGTAATCGCCCCTGTACGTCCAACCTGAAACTCAACATCGCGGACAAAGGTCATCTGCTCCTGCGCCGGGAACTTAAAGGCCACCGCCCAACGCGGCGCGCGGGCAACAAAACCCAGTTGTTCCTGCAAGGCCATAGAGTTGACTTTGATCACCACACCATCGATATCGAATCCCAGCGTCGGTCGGTCTTCTTCAACCTTATGATAGTAAGCAAGTACTTCCTCCGGAGAGTCGCAAAGCGCCACTCTGTCGCTCACCGGCAATCCCCACTCTTTAAATTGCAGCAGACGGCCCAGATGGGTATCGGGCAACACACCACCTTCCAGCACACCAACGCCATAGCAGAAGAAAGTAAGCGGTCGCTTCGCTGTGATACGCGGATCGAGCTGGCGTAATGACCCAGCCGCCGCATTTCGCGGGTTAGCAAACACTTTGTTGCCAGTACGGCGGGCCTCTTCGTTGATTTTTTCAAACCCGGCCTGCGGGAGGAACACCTCGCCGCGCACTTCCAGACGCGTCGGAATGTTATCGCCGCGCAGTTTTAACGGGATCGCACGAATGGTGCGCACGTTCGAGGTAATGTCTTCCCCGGTGGTGCCATCGCCGCGCGTTGCGGCGCTAACCAGCACGCCGTTTTCATAGAGAATACTCACCGCCAGCCCGTCAAGCTTCAGCTCACAGCACCAGGTTAGTTTGTCCGTACTCTTCAGTCGGTCCTGTACGCGCTTGTTAAAGGCGAGAAAACTCTCTTCATCAAACACGTTATCCAGCGACAGCATCGGCACTTCATGGCGAATCTGACTGAACGCCGTTAACGGGGCGGCGCCAACGCGTTGAGTTGGCGAGTCAGGGGTAATAAGGTCCGGATGCTGCGCTTCCAGCTCGCGGAGTTCGCGCAGCAGACGATCGTATTCCGCATCGGGAATTTCCGGCGCGTCCATCACATGGTAGAGATACTCATGATGGCGAAGCGTGGTTCGCAGTTCTGTCAGTTGTTGTTCGATTGATTCCATATCGCACCATCAATGATAAAAAACCCCCGACAGGCGGGGGTTTAGCAAGGAGATGTCACGCCAAAGGAGAATCAGGCGCGAGATTCTTTAACTTCGCGGATGCGGTCCTGATACTCGCGCAGTTTCTGCGGCGTCATCATGCGACGTTGATCGTCAAGCACCACACCACCCACTTCATCGGCGATGTGTTGTGCTGACTGCAGCATCAGCTTAAAGTTTTGCAGCTCGTCCCCATAGGACGGAACCTGCATAAAAATAGTTACGCCAGGGGTGCTGAAATCACCCGTCATTTCGGGGTCAAACGTTCCTGGGTTAACCATATTGGCAAGACTGAACAGCGACGGACCGCTGCCATCCGGGCTCAAATGACGATGGAAAATATTCATATCGCCAAATTTAAAGCCGGCTTGCTGAATGCTATTGAGCAGCACTTCACCGTTGAGCTCGCTACCGTGATGCGCCGCAACGTTCATAATAATGACCGCTTCTTTACGCTGCGGTTTTTCAGCAGCAGGCGCTTCTTCAACTACCGGCTCAGGCTGCGGTTGATGTTCAACGGCAGGCTCTGCGGGCTGGAAAGTCTGCGGCGCAGGTTGCGGTGCTTGCTGCACGGGCTGCTGAACCTGCGGAGCAACGGGCTGATGCTGCATCGGCTGCTGTACAGGTTGTTGCTGAACAGGCTGATGTTGCACCGGCTGCTGCGGTTGTACAGGCTGCGGCTGAGCATGCGGCGGCGGTACCGGCGCTTGTGCAGGCTGCTGCGCGGGTTGACGCGGCTGAGCCGACGCATAAGGCGGCTGGTACTGGTGTTGCGGCGACTGAGGAGGAACACCATGTTCCTGCGCGTTACCGGGAGCATGATTCACACGATGAACGCGAACTTCGCCCACGCCTTCGTCTTCCTCGACGTTGTCGTCGAACGAATCCTCGTCTTCACGTTTAGACTTCATGCGTTTCAGTGGGCGATCGCGGAATATAGAAGACCGCTCTTTACGGCTAGTCCAAAAACCATGTACCAGTAAAGCGATTATGGCGATCGCGCCAACAATGATTAATATCAGACGCAAATCCTGCATCATTATATTCTCTGTTGTTCTAACACCTTGCCACCACGGCAAACATTTACTCACTAAGAGTATTTGTCGATTACGCCAAGTGCAAGTGCACTCTTGGCTTTCACGGCATAAAGATGAACAAAATTGTGCTTTTTGCTGTTTTTTCGAACATTTCTGAACAGCTTAACGCTCAACAACCCGGTAAGATACGCAAAGTTTACCAGAGCTTATATAACAAGGAGTATGTCCTGACCATGGTTTCATCATCTGCAGTCGTACCTCGCAGCGGCCTTTATTACTTTTCACAGGGATGGAAGCTCATCACCCAACCGGGCATTCGTCGCTTTGTCATCCTGCCTTTGCTGGTGAATATCCTGCTGATGGGCGGCGCATTCTGGTGGCTATTCACACAACTCGATAGCTGGATCCCCGCGCTGATGAGTCACGTCCCTGACTGGCTTCAGTGGCTCAGCTACTTGCTGTGGCCGATTGTCACTATCTCCGTACTACTGGTGTTCGGCTACCTCTTTTCCACCATAGCCAACTGGATTGCCGCGCCGTTTAACGGTCTGCTGGCTGAACAACTGGAAGCGCGCTTAACGGGCGCAACACCGCCTGACACCGGTGTTCTCGGCATCATGAAAGATGTTCCCCGTATTATGAAACGTGAATGGCAAAAGCTGGCGTGGTATCTCCCGCGCGCCATCGTGTTGCTGATCCTCTATTTCATTCCGGGTATTGGGCAGACCGTCGCCCCGGTGCTGTGGTTCCTGTTCAGCGCATGGATGCTGGCCATTCAGTACTGCGATTATCCGTTTGATAACCATAAGGTGCCTTTTAAGGAGATGCGCGTCGCGCTGCGTACACGCAAGGTCACCAATATGCAATTTGGCGCATTAACCAGTTTGTTCACCATGATTCCGGTGCTCAATCTGTTCATCATGCCGGTCGCGGTTTGTGGTGCCACGGCGATGTGGGTAGACTGCTATCGTGCTAAGCACGCGTTATGGAAGTAATGCAAAAATGTGTAAAAGCGGGCTGGCTTATGCCCGCTCTTATTCCATACTGCAAGGCATTATTTCCCATCAGCATATAGATATGCGATTTCCTTACTTCCCCATACTTTCTCAACAGGTATGCTGAAGCGGTATCCCAATTTCATACAGTTAAGGACAGGCCATGAGTAAGATTTTTGAAGACAACTCGCTGACTATCGGTCATACGCCGCTGGTTCGACTGAACCGTATCGGTAACGGACGCATTCTGGCGAAGGTGGAATCTCGTAACCCGAGCTTTAGCGTCAAATGCCGTATCGGTGCCAATATGATTTGGGATGCCGAAAAACGTGGTGTACTTAAACCGGGTGTTGAGCTGGTAGAACCGACCAGCGGCAACACGGGGATTGCGCTAGCCTACGTTGCCGCAGCCCGCGGTTACAAACTGACTCTGACCATGCCGGAAACGATGAGCATTGAGCGCCGCAAACTGTTGAAAGCTCTGGGTGCGAATCTGGTGCTGACCGAAGGCGCAAAAGGGATGAAGGGTGCAATCCAGAAAGCGGAAGAAATTGTCGCCAGCGATCCGGAGAAGTTCCTGCTGCTGCAGCAGTTCAGCAACCCGGCGAACCCGGAAATTCACGAAAAAACCACCGGCCCGGAAATCTGGGAAGATACCGATGGCCAGGTTGATGTCTTTATTTCCGGCGTCGGTACCGGCGGTACATTGACTGGTGTGACCCGTTACATCAAAGGCACTAAAGGTAAAACCGATCTGATCACCGTCGCGGTTGAACCTACCGACTCCCCGGTTATCGCCCAGGCGCTGGCGGGTGAAGAACTTAAACCGGGCCCACATAAAATTCAGGGGATTGGCGCGGGTTTCATTCCAGGCAACCTTGATCTGAAACTTATCGATAAAGTCGTCGCCATCACCAATGATGAAGCAATCTCTACTGCACGTCGCCTGATGGAAGAAGAAGGTATTCTGGCGGGCATTTCTTCCGGCGCTGCTGTTGCTGCCGCGCTTAAGCTGCAGGAAGATGAAACCTTTACCAATAAGAATATAGTGGTTATTCTACCGTCATCGGGTGAGCGTTATCTGAGCACTGCACTGTTTGCCGATCTCTTCACAGAGAAAGAACTGCAACAGTAATGCCAGCATGTTAAAAACGCGTAAAAAAGCACCCTTTTGGGTGCTTTTTTGTGGCCTGCTTCAAAGTTTCAACTCGCCTGGCATTGATTCAACCCACCAGAACTGGTATTTAACCAAGCTAATTATTTTGATGCGCGAAATTAATCGTTACAGGAAAAGCGCTAGCTGAATCGATTTTATGATTTGGTTCAACTCTTCCTTTCGCGGCATAATGTTTAATGACGAACGAAACGTCAGCGGCAAGAAGTTGCCAGCAACGGATTGCACCGAACTCCTTTTGTGTCGCGTCCAGTTTACGCCGATGCTAACAATACAGGCTAAAGTTGAACCGCCAGGCTAGACTTTAGTTCCACAACACTAAACCTATAAGTTGGGGAAATATAATGTTCCAGCAAGAAGTTACCATTACCGCTCCGAACGGTCTGCATACTCGCCCTGCTGCTCAGTTTGTTAAAGAAGCAAAAGGCTTTACTTCTGATATTACTGTGACTTCCAACGGCAAAAGCGCTAGCGCCAAAAGCCTGTTTAAACTGCAGACTCTGGGCCTGACTCAGGGTACCGTTGTTACCCTGTCCGCAGAAGGTGAAGACGAGCAGAAAGCAGTTGAGCATCTGGTTAAACTGATGGCTGAACTCGAGTAAGTTCAACGAGTTCTTTTAAATATCAGTCACAAGTAAGGTAGGGTTATGATTTCAGGCATTTTAGCATCCCCGGGTATCGCTTTCGGTAAAGCATTGCTACTGAAAGAAGACGAAATCGTCATTGACCGGAAAAAAATTTCTGCCGACAAGGTTGATCAGGAAGTTGAACGTTTTCTGAGCGGTCGTGCCAAGGCATCTGCGCAACTGGAAGCGATCAAAACCAAAGCTGGTGAAACGTTCGGTGAAGAAAAAGAAGCCATCTTTGAAGGGCATATCATGCTGCTCGAAGATGAGGAGCTGGAGCAGGAAATCATAGCCCTGATTAAAGATAAGCACATGACGGCTGATGCAGCCGCGCATGAAGTTATCGAAGGTCAGGCCACAGCCCTGGAAGAGCTGGATGATGAATACCTGAAAGAACGTGCGGCTGACGTACGTGACATCGGTAAACGCCTGCTGCGTAACATCCTGGGTCTGGCAATTATCGACCTGAGCGCTATTCAGGAAGAAGTTATCCTGGTAGCCGCAGACCTGACCCCGTCAGAAACCGCACAGCTGAACCTGAACAAGGTGCTGGGTTTCATTACTGACGCGGGCGGACGTACCTCCCATACCTCTATCATGGCGCGTTCTCTGGAACTGCCTGCCATCGTCGGTACGGGTAGCGTCACCTCTCAGGTTAAAAACGACGACTATCTGATTCTGGATGCCGTAAACAATCAGGTTTACGTCAATCCGACCAACGACGTTATCGAGCAACTGCGTGCCGTTCAGGAGCAGGTTGCAACCGAGAAAGCGGAACTCGCTAAGCTGAAAGATCTGCCGGCTATCACGCTGGACGGACATCAGGTTGAAGTTTGCGCCAATATCGGTACCGTTCGTGACGTTGAAGGCGCTGAACGTAACGGCGCTGAAGGTGTGGGTCTGTACCGCACCGAATTCCTGTTCATGGACCGTGAATCGCTGCCAACTGAAGAAGAACAGTTTGCTGCGTATAAAGCCGTTGCTGAAGCCTGTGGCTCTCAGGCGGTCATCGTTCGCACCATGGACATCGGCGGCGATAAAGAACTGCCGTACATGAATTTCCCGAAAGAAGAGAACCCGTTCCTGGGCTGGCGTGCCGTGCGTATCGCCATGGATCGTAAAGAGATCCTGCGTGACCAGGTTCGCGCGATTCTGCGCGCCTCTGCTTTCGGTAAACTGCGCATCATGTTCCCAATGATCATCTCTGTTGAAGAAGTGCGTGCACTGCGCAAAGAGATCGAAATCTACA